>Ga0307507_10000767_pt1 | contig 70618 bp, 23 predicted proteins | sample 7_EM_MG_FD_207223 | JGI IMG/M metagenome (GOLD analysis project Ga0307507, IMG submission 207223) | Populus trichocarpa ectomycorrhiza microbial communities from riparian zone in the Pacific Northwest, United States - 7_EM | ecosystem: Host-associated > Plants > Roots > Unclassified | place... | reverse complement strand
ACTACACCAAACGCCTATCACCAAATTGTAGTATAGAGCTCCTAGAACTTCCTACTGTCGCGTAAAAATGTATATAAATCTATCCAAACAGTCAAATCTAACCAAACCGTTTGCTAGTTTGATCAACTAAACGAAATAAACAAGCTTGAAGCTTTAAAATATCCAATCAACCAAACCAAAGATCGATGGTTTGAATTGTTTGTTTATTAGCAAGTCTGATTAGAGCCTTCACTCGGGCCGACCCCTTCCCTAAATTAAATCAGGTACTGACATAGAAGGCAGGCAGGCAAGCAGGCAGGCACTAGGCCTAGTTAGGAAATCAGTACATGGCCGGCGGATTATCGGGAACGCTGCCAATTGACGATTTGGAGCCTCTGCGAGAGCCTTCCCCCTCGCCTCGATCGATCGCTCGACGCCTAAGCAGTAGTCACCCTAAAAAGACGCAGAGCTCCTACAATAAACACAGACACAGGCAGGCAGGCAGGCAGGCAGGCAGGTAGGTAGGTAGGTAGGTAGGTAGGTAGGTAAGCAGACAGGTAGGACCGTCGCCAGAACCACGACCGTCGCCAGAGCCAGACGATAATCATTTGAACGACCAGCCAGTGAACACCACGATCAATTCAATCGGTCGATCAAATCGAACCAGAGCCTCAATATTACCCTATTACCAAATCAAATCGAATTAAGGCCTCTTAGGGAGGCACCCTAGACGACCACTGTTTAAACGTACAGCCAGCAAACGCCCATAGAGAACGATTTGGATTAAATATAATTAATCACAATCGAATCAAGCAGAGCCTTTGATTGGGCCGACCTCTATCCCAAATTACAGATACAGACAGGTAGGTATAGACAAGTAGGCACGACAGGCAGGCACAGACAAGTAGGCAGGCAGCAGATTATTAGGAACACCGCCAATTAAGGAAGCAGTATCACGACATAGATTAAGCCTTTATACGGCTTCTGTGATATATACCTTTTATAGCTACCATTAATTTTAAATTTTATTATTTAGTTTATAATTATAAATATTACAGCTATAGGAAATATTATATGAAATATACAAAATGTATAAAATGTACAAAATGTACGAAATATACGAAATGCACGAAACGTATAAAATGTGCTAATGTTGCTAATGTTGCTAATGTTGCTAATATGGCCCCGGGCTAGCGTAAAGAAGTATACATAAGCAGATCAGCGGATCCAGCTGAAATGACCCCGGGCTGGCCCCGGGCTAGCCCCTGGCTAGCCCCTACCACTTTCCCGTTTTCCTGACGAAGTGGGCTATCTACTTTAAACAATGGTCTAAGAAGCGCCAAATTAGTAAAAATTGACTCCTTATCCTAGATGGCCACACTAGCCATTTTACTAGGCAATTTATATAGTTCTGCAACAATTATCTAATTGTCTTATTTACTACAATTCCGCATATAACGCATATCTGTTAGCCTCTTAATATTGTGGTTTTCTAGCTATATAAGTACTAGTACGGGCAAGCTGTATTTAGGGCCTTTTAAAATAGCTATATAGATTTTAATAAGATAGAGTTTCTATAAGCTCTATATAAAGTTCGCCTTAATATATTTAAGAGAAGTATAGTCCTAAGCGCCTAGGCAAAATTAGGGCTAATTCCTTTTAATCCCGCTGTTATACTTAGCTAAATTTAAAAGCCATTACTATAGGCAATAATACCTATAGATGCAAGTTCTATAGAAAATCACCTTCTAGAGATACCAGCTTGTGCGTATACGCTTACAGTATTAGCTAATCTACTAGATTAGGAGGAGGACAAGGATATATGGTATATTCTATATAAGAAGTTTATATATAGTAGCCTAGTAACTAGGAGGGAACTTAATCTATCCCTTGCTACGCGAGGGGCGTGTTATGGCTTAACTTAGGTGGCCTTTCGCTATTTTAACTTAGGTAGCCTTTACGTAATAATCGCGTATAGATTTATATAATTAATCACGTAATATATATTGATATAGCTATTTACATCGTTGTCATTGTTGTCTTCTTCTTTAAGTAATAGCACCACCACTACTATTATTACCACTGCTGCTGCTGCCACCGCTGCCACTACTACTATTACCACCACTACCATTACCACTATTGCTGCTGCCGCCGCCGCTATGTCCGCGCCTAGCCGCCGCTTCTTGTCCATACCGCCGTCTATACCGCCGCCGTCTTAGGCTGGGGTGCCTATATATGGGACTTCGGTCCCAGCAGATAAGTGTGCTAGTAAGCGTTAGTACTATAAAAGAATTTAAGAATTTGAGAAGATACTGACATATAAATAGCTGCTGCGGCTACTACTACTACTGCTAGGCCCCTCCCCGCTCCTACTACCGCCGCTACCGCCGCTACTACTACTACTGCTCCCTCCCTGGCTAGCTTTACGGCCATTAATCAGCCCGCCGTCCTCCCGCCGTAGAATCCCTCGCCTACCGCGCTTGCTGCCGCCGCTAATATGGCCACAATGTAGGCGCTGCGTCCCCTACTATGCGTCTAGGGTATGTCTCTATGGTAGGTTCCTAGCCCAGGTAGAGCTCCTAGGGTTTATTAGGGGGTCCGCCTTAAGGCCAGGGCCCTAAATACGGAGGTAGCCCTGTAGGCTTATACGTTATATATATAGGGCGGTGGCCTATTTATAGAGTGTGTATTAGTCATAGGTTAGCTGCGCGGCAGCTATACTAACTGCTATTATAGTAGTAAAGGGGCGCGCTGCTCCTTCTAGGCCCATAGGTTAGCAATATAAATAATAAAAAGCATAACTAATAGAGATAATAGCGTCTACCCCCGCTACAACCTCCACCGCCACCTTATTAGTCTACTATAGCCACGCTTTCTCCCGCGTCTTGGCCCCTCCCACTACCGCTGCTACTACTGCTAATGATAATAATGACGATAATAATAAAGAGGAGGAGGCCCTACCCACCTATGTCCGTCCCTGCCCTATATGGCGCCAGTAGGTTATGGGGCTGCTCCGCTATTTAGCGAATATAGTTAAGGGGTAGGAGGGAGATAAGGATAAGGAGTAGGGGAGGGGGGGTAGAGGGGGGGTAGAGAAGGGGGGGAAGGGAGGGAAAAGGGGGAGGTTTATTAGACCCTATGGGGCATTTACAGAGGTTTTACTGGCCCTATAGGGTAGTTATAGAAGTAGTTATTTAATAAAATAATATACCTTATTACGAAAGCAAAACTTCTGAATATATAATATTGTCCATTTCTGTTTAATTTAGGGGAAATAGTACTAAAATACTATTTACGATAGTAACCTAAGATAGTGCAATATAGCGCTAACCATGTATAAAAACTGGTATCCATAAATTAACGCCTATAAAGTTAAAAGACTGACCCTATAACTTATTTATAGTTATTATAAAAGATAAACAGATAGGAAACTGCTGTTAATTAATAATAAATAGCAGCTTACCTTCTATAGAAGACAGTATAATCCGCGGGATAACCTATAGCTGGTTAGTAAAGGTGCTACTAAGAATACGGGCTTTAAGACAGCGGTGGCCTATTTAGGTAAGAACTATACGGGTACCGTTATAGAGGCCCTTTTTAAAATATAGGTTCCGTAAAAGGATTATTAGAGTGCTAACCTTAAGGCAGAGCTATGCAGGAAAAAGGTATATAGGGTTAAAGCTCTGCAAAAGCTCTAGGGGGTGAGTGTTTTCAGTATTTAAATTGTCCTATTCTATAGTATTTATAGAGTGGAAAATGGACTTAGGGCCATTAAGAGAGTGGAGAATAGTATTATTAATAGTAGCAATGGTGTTATTATGGATAGTTAAGATAGCACGGCCGTAGAATGCATAGAGATTAGTATACGCCTACTATAAAAGAGTAGGAGGGTAAATAAAGTCGATAAAAGGCTATAGACTGGTAAACTAGGTAATACTAGTAGGTAACTAGATATAGCTAGTAAGAGTAAGGTTGTAAGAAAAACTATAGACCTAGGTAGCAAAGCGCTAATTTAGCTTGCCGTTTAAAACGCGTATATTCTAGTATAGCAATAGAATACGGAGGGAAGGCCATAAGAAGGACTGCCGTAAGTAAGCCGTAATAATATTAGTATGGGTCCCCTATTTTATAATAGGGAGGATCTAAGTAAAATTACCACCTAAAATAATAGGAATGCTGCTAAAAGGAGCCTAGGTATTAGAACGGACGTCTATAAGTATATAATGTATAGCTTTAAAGTAGTAACAGTGCTGTATTGGCACTTTGTCCTAAATTATAAGGGTAGTAGAGCGTAGTAACTGCGCTAGCTATGTTACGGACGCTTTAAGTGTAATATTATAACTACTTAAAGAGAAGTCGGAGGAAGCTAGTTGGTTAGTAAGGGCACGGTCTAAGATAGAACCAGTGGAGCCATATAACGAGGAATGGTAGCCAAGGTCACGTAATGTGATCTGTATAATCTGTGTAATCTATAAGATCTATAATAGAGCAAATAGAGCAGACAGAGCAGATAGAGTAACGACTTTCTTAGGAGTATGGATGTGTATTTAAGGACCCACAGTCCCTACCTAGATAGTTCCTTTCCTTATAGTAAATCTTAGAATATAATTAGAGTTAATCTATTAGGCAACTACTCTACTAGTTATTATTTATTACTGTTATTTATTAACTTCTTGTTTACCTACACACCTAGCCTATTAGCGAGTTTACTATAGTATTTCCCACAAGGCTTCGTTACACATTCACTACCTAGTTACGGTATTAATAAAGTCAAACAGTATGCCACCAAAAGCACCAGTTATAACGCCGTCTATAGCAGCTACAACCTTAGGTTTAGGAGGAGATACTAGTATAAAAGATACTAATTCACAGCTAGTCACGGTAGGTTAGTTACAAAAAATAGTTAATCAATTAACAGATAATAATTAAATACTTAAAGATAGAATTAATGGAATTAGAGTAGCTAAGGTTAAGTTACTATCTATTAAACGGTTCTTAGGAGAGAAGTTAAAACTTAAGGGATTTCTTACGTAAATGTACTTTAAGGTTATGCAAGAGGGAGCGAAGTTAGCAATACTAGTCAACTAAGTGGCTTATATAGGGTTATTCTTAACTAGAATAGCACTTAAGTAGTTTAAATCTTACCTTACTAAGATCTAAGCAAGCAAAATAATAACTACTAATTAGGAAGTATAGTATATGTTTACTAGCTAGAGCGGATTTTTAGAAAGACTAATATAAATATTTAGAGATTTGGAGGCAATAACTATAGCGGAAAGAAAACTTTAAAACCTAGTATAGCGCACTTTAGCAATTAAGTATACAACACAGTTTCAGACACTTATAATACAGGTTAAGTGGAACAATAAGGCGCTTATGGCATAGTATAAATAAGGACTTAAGGCTAAAGTCTAGGACGTAATTATCCTAATAGAAGATACAGAAACTCTAAGAGAGTTAATTAATTAGTTAATTAAGATAGACAATAAAATCTATTAAAGGGAACAAGCTAAGAAAGGGTAAGATAGAGTTCTATAGTTATATAAGGCGTAAAGCACACAGCAATAGATGTAGAGTTATAAACTATGGAATGGTAGACTAGAGCCAATAGACCTAAGCAGTACTAAAGAATCTAAGAGATAGAATAAGAAACTATAGAAACCTAGAGGTTAAGGATTAAGTGATTATAGTATAGTGGTGTGATTTGGCCTCCTAGATTTAATATCTAGATTAGGCATAGCTTTGGGAGAGCTTAGGCCTTCCACGTGTTTTATATAGATCGGTCTAGAGCCCCAGAGTCTTCAACAACTCGGACAGGACCAATAGACATACACTTTTCCTTTAAGACACTCTTTTCTTCCTTTCTTACTAACTAATTTCCTACTAGCTGATTACAACTAACTAATAGACTAACCATACCGTGATTTCCTATCTGAGAGAGGTCGTACCCTCCCATATATTTTATGGCATTCCACGTGGGGATGACGGCAAGCTCTTTAGATTAGAGGTCTGGTACTCTATACACAATTCTATACATAGAAAACGCATAGGAACGATCTAGAACGATCTAAAACTGCGGAATAGAAGGACGTACGGAAAGGGAGGCAAAGAAGCACGGACATATTAGCGACTAGTGCGCAGCTACCTCTATAGGAATAAATTAACAACACATGCCAAGTTCTCTATACGGGAATGGTAGTCGGCAAATAGCAATGGGAAGGCGAGTACGTAGTACTGCAAGACGGAGGATAAAAGGGAGGACTATAGTACACCAGGAAAGGTAGAGAAAAGTCTTTTACATTTTATTTACTATAGTTGCAACAGCCTATACAATTATTCTCGCATTTATAAGAGCTACCTTTAAATTTATAATAATAATGGCAACAGTACCAGCAAAAGGATTATTGGGAATGTTAGGTCCATTCTATAATAACAGCGAAGGCGCTGGAAAGAGAGAGGAAAGTAAGCAGCCTATTAAACTACAAAGCTCTCCTAAACAAGGGCATGCGATACTAACCCTAACTCCCGCAACGTTAGGGACCAACGACCCTTAAACTAAGGATAAGGGTTATAATGTCCACCTGCCTGTCTCTAGAGAAACTGTAGGTCTGCCGCCTCTTACTAGACCACCAATAGAATGAGATAAGGTATATATTATGGCCCAGCCTATACCGGCTCCAGGAACTCCTGGGACCCCTTACTTTACAGGATAAAACGTATCACAATTTATTGAACAGTATAAGCGACTATGTATCCAATATCATATTGCAGACAATAAGAAGCATTAAGGACTTCTAGAGTATTGCGACTATTAGATAGGGACATGGATCTATAGCCTACCTAAGTTTGCAATTAGAAACTAGATAGAACTTATAAAGAAGCTTAGGACAGACTATAGAGGAAGTAACTACTTTTAACAAGTCAAAACGGTAGAGTTCTTAGAAGCTTATATGCTGCAGTACAGGAATAATCCACCCAGTAGTATACGCAAATACTATAGGCAGTTCACGCTAATCTCCTAAAAGGTTACTAAGGTTAGTAATTTGGAAAACCGTAAATAAGGGTACTGGTTCGCAAGGGGACTCCCATTTAAGTATTAAAGGCATACTATAACTAAAACAGGAGCCAACCCAGATAGACGAGAATCCTTTAACTTCTATCTAATAAAGAGAGCTATAGAAGATAGGCTTAATTCGCATAAAGGCGTAGATTGGTTGTTAATAATAAATCCTAAGGAGTAAGGCCTTCGTCAACTAGTTGGACAATTCTATAATTAGCAACCAGCTATAACTAACTAAAGAGATACTACTCTTTAACTACCTGTAGTCTCCTAGCTAAGTAAGTTAACAAGTACCTATTAAATAACTTAAGAAGTAGATCCCAAACTAGAGAAACTTACTAATTAGCTCCGGAAGCTTAATCTTAGGACAGTTAAGTTAGTAGGCATTATATCTTTAATGCCATTCCTAGATAGGATTCGCTAAGATCTAATATAGTACACATAGCTCCTAAATAGGGCGTTAGTGCATTAAGAACAAATAGGCCTAAGACTGGCGCTAAATAACAGACCATAGCTGCCCTATAAGGGAGCGCTATAAGAATAATATAAGCTGGGTCTAGAAAGGTATAGAGGGCTAGGAAACTTTGGCGTATACCTAATATAAGCTTAGACATGTTATGGATGCGGGGGTTCCCACCGTTTTATTAATTAATGTTCACAGCTCCAGGAATTGGTTTATTATGGTTTTATATATATAAATAAGAATAACTAAATCTGCTCTAGAATATATAAGCGTCTAGGAAATATAATTCTATATTTACTAAGTAACAATTAGATTTAGTTCCTTAAAGACTAGCTAAGGTAGAACGTAAATATTAATCCTAATGCTCTAGGGATAGGTGTCCAACTAAAGGCAGCTTTGGTAGAGTTTGTGGATGGAAGCGACACTAAAAGTAAGGAGAAACTTTGTAACAGTGCAAGTATAGGAGAATTGAATGAGCAACTTTATTCTAAATCTATGGAAATCAAGTGAACTAAATATATGAAAGTAGACCCCGAACTCCGAAGTCTATGACTTAATATTTGACCGTATCCGAGACATACGAGGGTAGCGTTGATTATGTCTCGGAGCCTTTTAGGCGACGATCTTGTGTCTTAGCGTAGTGCTGGTGAACTGTTATAAACTTGGCAAGTCCTGGAAGGATATATACCAAGTAGAGTTAATATACGTTAATTTGGTAAGAGCTGCAACCCAGTTATAGCCTATGCTATGGTTATATAATCTTAGGAGACCGTAAGGGGAAGTAAGAGTAACGAAGCTGCCTTTAAAACTATCTAGTTAGCAACTAGCAGTAGTTTAAAATATACGACCAGGAGGGCATGTCCAAATCGCCCCACAGCCCCAATAGTAGGCTCCTTAACCACTATTAAGCAATAATAAGATTAATAAAATAGACTATACCGAATAGCTAAGATAGACGGAGTAGATAGCGGATATAACAATAGTAGCTAAAGCACTATAACTAAAGCCAGTTAGGATAATAGATATACTAAATGGAAACGTTCTAAGTCTAACAGTAATGGCGGACAAGATCTTATTAAAAACCATTGAAGTTACTATTAGTAACTGCCTTGTGTACATGCCTAAGGTTATAAGGCTATTCTTTAAGCCTCTCCCGCTACCTCTTGCGGAGCCTTACCAACAGAAGCAGGAAGACGTTAAGGCATCTATGTTATTAGCATACCTAACGTTCCATGTTAATTAAGCCGGCTTAATAACTGCTAAGGTAGATCAGATTAAACAAGAAGTAGGATCTGTCTGGTTTTGAAGACGGTGCCTAAAGGTAGAAGCGTAGATAGGAGACGGAAGGGCTAAGTGCTTAATTAACTCTAAAGCGGAGCTTAACCTTATTAAGGAAAGCGTGGCTCTATAATATAGTTTACTAATATTAAGCCTGCCCCTATAACTATAGGGTGCACGTCTAACGTTTGCTAATAGGACTTAGTCTAAGTTTATTTGGATTGGTATATGCGGTCCCTATAGTAATAGGTGACGTCTTAATATCTACAACGTTTATTACTATAGGGGAAATGTAATATAAGGTAATACTTAGTAAACCATAGTTAGTAAGGGCTAGACTAGTAACAAAACAAACCGTAATAGGTTAGGTATCTTATATTATTTAATTAGAAGATAGCAGAGTTAAAACGAGGTTTTTAATATCCTATAAGGATACAATATTCTTTAAACTAGATAAAGGCATTAATATAGACAATAGTTTAAGAAATATATAACCGGTGCGACCGCTAGAATTATATTTAGGGTTACTTATAACCTAGCGTATTAGGATAAGAAGGACGTTAAGATTAAGAAGTAGGGAAAAGAGGTGCGGCTCTAATACGGACGCTTACTATTTTGAATATCCGCTAGGTAGAGCTATTAGTAGAAAGAAGAATAAAACATTAGATGGAGAGAGCTCAACAGTAAAACATTAAGGGAAGTCCTAAAGAAACACTTAAGAAAGAATTAGAAGCTAGTATTTAAGGCAAAGGCTAGGTCCCTTATATATTAAATATTAAAAATAATAGATTTATTTATAATGCGAATAAAAGGCTGCCAGAGCAAGGCCTAACAAAATACTATAAATATAGCAACTACGTATAAATAAAAGGCAGATAAAGTCTACCTAGTTAATTCATTGGCACCAGATAGAATAGTTATAGGAGGTATAGTGGAATAGTAAGAGGTGGCCTTATATTAAAAAAAGGCGTCTATCTAAGGGTTGCCTCTTAGTCTATATAACTATTTCCTTAAACCACAATATACTAAGCTAGCCCGTAGTGCATGACTAAAATTAGAATAATTAGAGCGTATAATTATAGGAGATATTTAGCTAAAAGAATAAGAGATTCTTAAGGCTATATTGTTTAACCAAGAAGAGGCTTTAGTATGGGAATTCTCTAAGATAGGCCGTGTTAGTAGGGACGTAACTCCACTACTAAAGATTAAGACTGTGCTATATAAAGTATAGTAAGTACTAAACTTTCCTATACCAAGGGCCCTGTAAGGAGAAGTAATAAGTATATTATAAGAACAACTAGCTTAAGGGACTTTAGAGTATTACGAAAGCCTATATAGAAATTTATAATTTCTTATAAGTAAGAAGGACACAAGAAGTACTAACTAATAAATGCGGCGATAAATATTAACTGAGTAACTATTAGGGATGCAAATCTGCCGCTATATACTAATAAGTTTTCTAAGGAGTTTATAGGGTGCAAGGTTATGTCTCTAGTGGACTTCTTCTCTAGCTATAACCAATTAGAGCTTAATATTAAAAGTAGGAACCTAATAGCTTTTATAATACCTCTAGGACTTTTATAATAAATAACAGTACCTATAAAAGGCATGAATTTAGTAGCCTAGTTTATAAAGACGATTACTAAGATCCTAAAACGATATATCCCATACTATACCCTGCCGTTTCTAAATAATATTATAGTAAAAGGTCTATAGACAGTGTATAATAGAGAGGAGAGTCTTCTAGGCATATGTAGATATATTCTGGAACACATTATATAGCTAGATAGAGTACTTATAGATTTAGAACAAGCTAGGTATACGATCTTAGGTGCAAAGTCTTACTTCTATAAAGATAAAATTATAGTAGTTAGATACTGCTATAATGGAAAAGGACAGTATCTGGAAGAGTTAAAAGTCGCAAAGATTATTTACTAGAGAGACTATAAAGATGTCATGTCCACCTAAGCTTTTCTAGGAGTTATTATGTATTACCAAATATAGGTAGAAGACTTCGCAATTAAGGCAGAGCCAATCTTCTAACTACTATAAGTAAACATTCCGTTTATATAGGGTATAGAGCAGATTGCCGCTATAAAGACTCTAAAGTATATAATTACTACTACGCCTATACTAGTTTAACTGGATTATAGTAAGGGGGCAGGGCTAATTATTCCTACCATTAATAGATGCAAGAATGGATGGGGGTGCGGCCTTATATAACTAGATATACAAGGTTATTATTACCCGTGTTAATATAAGAGCGGTATCTGGTCTTAAGCGGAACAGAAATATAACTTAGGAAAACTTAAATATTAGGCGTTACTATATGCGTTAAAGAAGTGTTATATATACTTATACGGCATTTACTTTACGGTGGAGATAGATATAAATACCTTAGTTATATAACTAAATTGTGCCGCTACTAATTTACTAGGAGCCTTAATAATAAGATAGCTAGTATAGATTTAGCTATAGGACTTTAATATTAGACATGTGCTAGGGAAGAAGAATAGCCTAACTAATAGACTTTTGTAATAGCTGCCTAATGGTAAACAACCTAATAAGCCAACTAAGGATATTAAAGAGTTTATTAACTATAAGCTGAGTGCCTTAGAGTATATGGCTAGCCCTCTTAAAATGGAAGCAGATCTGCTACTAGATGACTTATATTTAGAGGAATCTTAAAAGATTGTAAAATGGCCAATAACCTTATAATGTCTAAAAGAAATAAATACCAAGGAATTTAAAAAGTTTAAATAGTATGCGCTGAAGTTTTTAGTGCGTAATTAATAGCTCTTCTGCTAATAGTCTAAGAACGTGCTAATGCGGAGGGTAGTTAATAATAAGACTACTTAGTAAGAAATTATTAAGAGCCTTTACAACCAGAGTGGATATTATAGATGGGAGGGAATGTACCAGAGGGTTTTAAATTAATATTGGTGGCCAGGACTATAAGATTAGATATTATAGTATATTAAGTCATACCTATAGTGCTAGAAATGACAGCTAGGATAGGAAGAAGAAGTAATATACCCTATATAGGAGTCTACCTTATGGCAACAAGTAATAGTAGATATTATATTTATGCTGCTAAACCGTCTTGGATTCTAGTACCTAGCTATTACTTAAGAGTATATATCTAGATAGGTGGAAGCTTGGGCCCTTTAAAGGAAGGATATAAAAAGTATAGTAAAGTTCCTCTATAAAGATATTATCTGCTAATAGGGAGTATTTAGATAGCTCTCTATAGATAGTAGAGGAGAGAATATTAATATTACTGCTGCGCTTATAGAGCTCTATAACATTAAAAGGGTTATAGCTTCTGTATATTACCTATAGAGGTAAGGCTTAATAGAGTGGGGCCATAAACCTATAATAGACGCTTTGGTGAAGATAGACGGCTTATAGCTAGACAATCTTTATACCGTCTTATAGGCAGATAGGATAACTATTAAGTAGTCTATAGGAATGACACTAGCAAGAGTTATATGCGGATATAAGTATATCCTTCCTATTGAACTCTATATACCTACCTAGCAGATACTGCCTTAGGAAATAGTCTGGACCACTATAGAGCTACTAGCGCTTTATATAAAGTAGTTTAACTAAAGAGATATAGATATATAAGAGGCTATTACGCGTATAAGATGGCTAAGAGCAGCAAATAAAGAGTATTTTAACGACACCTATTATATTTACTAGAATAGATTTTAGGTTAGAGATATAGTTATACTTTATAACATGCAGCTTAAGCAAGATTATTCTAGCAGTTATAAGCTAGATCTAAAATAGCTGGGACCGTTCTATGTATATAAGAGTTACCTATATAAGGGATAGTACTTAATTAAGGATCTTAACGGCATGCTATTCCGCGACCAAACTCTAGGGAATAGATTAAAGAAGTTCTATTAATAATAGGTATCTAAAGTCCGCCAAGAGGACTGGCTTAACTAGTTAGGTGGAACTATACTATAAGAGATAATAGCAGAGCTAAAGCCTAAGGAAGATATTATACAAAATCCACCAGTATTGCAACGCTGTATAGTTTAAGAAGTGCGCATTCTAGAAGGATTGTTTAATAGAACTAAGTATAAAATGGTTAACTAGGGGATAGTTAAGTTCTAAGGTAGGGGAGGAGACGTAGATAATAGCTATACAATCTATTTATACGCCATATTTCCTAAAGCTCTTTCTATTATGCTTTCTTATTTACTTTTTTAGTTATAGGAATCTGTTATATATTAACAGTAAGGTAAGGGTAGAAGGATATTTGCGTATAACTATCTAGATTTATTTACTATAAAGATATCAGTTCTGCTTACCGCCTTTACTAAGCTAATAGCAATTTTCTATCCTAGGGATAGAAAATTATAATTAGTCCGTTTAGCAATTAGAGCTAGCAGAACCCTATACTACCACTAGATTTAGTAAACTATTTAGATTAGGAAACCCTATTAAGAACTTTACCTTTTCGCCCTTAATAGACCTTAAAAACAGTTATAATTAACTAAAAAATAGACCAAGTAGAATTAACAACAGCATACTTATTATGTCTTTATTAAGCAGACCGCTGGTACTATATAAAGAAGCTAAGTAATAGATTAGTAACATCCTTATAAAAGTTAGAGGTTTCGCAGTTAATTGGTATTGGGCTATACTTATCCAAATCTATAATAAGATTCTGCTCTTAAGAGAGAACTATGCAGATACTGCTAGTATAGTAGTTAATTTTATTAACTAGGATAACGGGCTATAAGTATCTTTAAGAAGGGATATGTTCTTATTAATCTTTAAAGACATCTCTAACTGTCTAATCAAGGTTGCGTCCTTGCAGTTATGTGACCGCAAATTGCCATCATGTGACGGCAATCTAGGGCAATTTGCGGCAACTTGCCTACGAACGCGAGTTAAAAGGGGTTGATTACGTGAGCTAAGCGAGCTTAAGAAATCCACTAAATTCTACCTATAGAATAGGAGAATTAATAAGCATTAATTAAAATTAGTTACCACCTATACTATTGCAATAGCATTAGTATTACCGGAAGTAATACTAATATTAATTAGTAATTATAGATTAGGAGACGTATTATCTATAAAGAGAGACGAGCTTAATTAGTCCCTACTAAAGGCCTCTACTGATCTTGCCTGCTAAGGAGCATTAGTTAACATATATTTAAAAAGTTAACCCCTATCTAATAGGCCCTTAATTTTTTATATATGGCCCTTAGGTGTTTAAAGAACCAACCCCTTTTAATAGGCCCTTAGTTCGCGTCTATTACGCATTTTATACTACCTAAATTATGTTAAGGAGTATTAGTTAACGTGTATTTAAAAAGTTAACCACTATCTAATAGGCCCTTGATTTTTTATATACAGCCTTTAGGTACTTAAAGAACCAACCCCTATCTAATAGGCCCTTAGTTTGCGTCTATTATATATTTTAAATATATTAGGTACTTAAGGAACTAACCCTTTTAATAGGCCCTTGGTTTGTATCTATTACGCATTTTTTATCTAGAACCTAAAATTAAACTTAACAGGAGTTATAAGATAAGAATTAATATATTAGATATTAGGGCATAAGTTAACGCAGGATAGAAGAAATGGCCTAAAGGCATTAACTTATAGTCTAACGAAACCACCACAAAGGATATTAATAAATTTGTAAAGTTTAAGATTCTAAAATATAAAGCGTATAACCTTAAGGATAATAAACTATGGGAGGTCTACAAGGAAGATTTCTAAAACTTTATAATATAAATCTTCAAGAATTGCAACTAAATTAGTATCTAAAAGCTCTAAACGTTCCTACAGACTAATAGCGTATGGGTAAGGAAGTATAGGAATGCTATAGTCCCCAAATCGCTATTTAATACCTTGCAAGAAGAAGACCCTATAGAATAGACTAAGCCTGAGATTAAGGAGTATATAGCAACTAGAGGAAAGTTTACCTTAGAATAAATTAACTACCTCCTTAAGAATAACTTTACTAGTACTAGTACCATTAAAACCCTAATTTTAATCTTACCAGCCATGAACCCTACCCTACTTATAATACTACCTACTATACCCTAACCTACTCCTATACCACCCCTATAATAGGAACCTAATTATATTAACTTAACCCTATAACTAGAACCACCTAGGGGACAGAGTTAAAACTAGGGTTTTAGTAAGGAGTTAACAAATCTCACAAAGATATATATGGAAGATAATAAGTATAGCGGAGAAGATAAAAACTTTAACTTTAAACTTACTATCTTCCACAACCTCTGTAGTAGAGCTAATATACCCTAAGAAGCTAAGGTTAAAGCCTACCCTATAATACTACGCGGTCTAGCATTTAACTACTACTATACTAACCTTAAAAACGTTACCCTAACCCTTTTATTTAACTAAATCTATAACGCTATATATAATTACTTTAAGGGACCTAAATATAGATGTGGCATATTAGGATAATAGAACTTGATAACTTTAAAGTCCATAATAGGTAAGAGCGAGAATGCTAGAAAATTAACCTTAGACTGCCTATAGTTACTTATTAAAGAACTAAGACACCTCTAGTATGGTCTTAACCTAGATTTACGCATAGATAAGTTCCTTTATAATAAGCTTATTAACGCCTGCTAGGAGTTACTAGCGTGTTAATATACCTACTTTAAACCTTTTAACAGCTTAACTAACCTAATTAATAACTTATAATCCTCTATTATAATATTTAAAAAGTTAAACAGTAAGAACCCCTAAGCCTTCTTTACCGACCGCCGCTACTATAGATAATACCCTTGATTACCTTATAGAATACAATCATTCTTATTTAGCTAATATGCATTACTAAAGAAGCGCTGCTTTGTCTATAATAAAGAAGGTTGTTAGTTATCTAAACACTCTAGAGAAGAATATAATAAATTAAAGAAGAAGTTCAAGGACAGATTTAACCGCCGCTTTAATAGACATACCTAATAGTATATTGCTGAGTATAAAGGAATAGATAACAATAGTAATAAACTTAACTTAGAATCTATTAATAAGGCAATAGAAGCTCTTATAATTAATATTAAGTTACTAATAGTATCTCTAACCTAAGAATAGACTAAACTATTCCTTACCTCTTTTAGAACGATACAGCACGAAGGAGCCATTAATACTATAACTAACTTAGCAGACTAATTCTTTACCTATATAATTACTAGCACTAATTTAATTACTTACTATAATAACCTAGACCCATTTGCCTATATTGCTACTAGCTAGTATATATCTGATAAGTTCTATAGAGTAATAATTAATACTAGAGCTTTAAAGAGATTAATAGTAGGTTATAGACAATACCTTATATATAGAAAGACCTATAATACCATTATTAATACCTTAAAGGCTGGCGCTATTAATATCTAGTTTAGTATTAGTTCTACCTCTTCTATTAGCTCCGTTATAGTTAATATACTAGTTAGCAACGTTGAGTTTTATATTATAAAGGCCAATACACCCTTCCTACTATACCTCGCAGATATGGATATACTAAAGTTCTATTATAATAACCTTAAGAACGTCCTAGTTACCCTAATAAAATTAGTACCAGTGGTTCGCCAATTTAGTTACCCCTTTCTATTATAGGAAGAGTTACTATAGTTATTTATAACCTACTTATTTAATTAAAACTCTTACTATCTAACTACTACTGAACTCCGCTAACTCCACTGTCGCTTTAGATATCCATTAGTAGATAAGCTATATAAGGTACTAAAATACTCTAGCTATGATAATATTAATAAGCAGGCTATTAACTACCTCACTAAGTACTGTTCCTATTACTAAAAATACAGCAAGGCTCCTAGACGGTTTAAATTCACACTATAAGAAGACTAAGATTCCAATTTTAACTATTCCATTTTTGTTAATATTATGTATATTAATGGGAGTCCTATTCTCCATGTAATTAATAAAGCTACTAGATTTTAAGCTGTAAGATAGCTATATAATATCTCTATAAAATATACCTGGGACATCCTATAACTATATTGGATTAATACCTATATTGGACCACCTAACTATATTACCTATAACACTAGGAAGAACTTCGCAAGTAAGGAGTTTTAATAGCATGCTATGGCAATGGCTATATTAACTAAGAGCGTCCTAGTGGAAGCTTACTGGTCCATTAGAATAGTAGAAAGAGCTTATCTAATACTATGCTAAGCATACTAGATAATTATAAAGGAGCTATAGGACTTAGGAATAACTAAAGAACTAGCCTTATAAATGGCGGTAAAGGCCGCTAATAATATAGCTGGCCCAGATAGCTTAGTCCTAATACTTCTTATCTTTAGTGCCTACCCTTATATAAGCGAACTTAACCTACTAGCACCCTCTATTATATAGCAAGCGGCAGCTATAAAGAAGGCAATAGAGGAGATTATAAGAATTAAGGTAAAGAAGCAAGTTAATAATATACTAAACTAATAAAATAGTCTATTTGTTACTATAATCTATAACCTCCCCCTTAACTTAGACATACTTGTATGACGTAAAGGCAATACTAAATAAAGCGGTAGATAGACTGGCCTATTTAAGTTGCTTAAAATTAATAGAGAAATATATAAGATATAACTCCCTAGTAGACCTGCTAACTTTAGGACTATAATAGTAAAGCTATACCTATAACCTAAACTAAAAGAACCTAACAAGGAACTAGAGGAGAAGCTATTTAAAGAATTAACTAAGGAACTAACTAAGGAACTAACTAAGGAACTAACTAAGGAACTAACTAAGGAACTAAATAAGGAATTAACTAAAGAACTAATAACTACTACATCCCTCTAAAGATTAAAATAGATATAATGATCGCTGACAAAGTCCTAGCAAAACATTATAGACGTATTAATATTTATTAACGACAGCCTAACAAAATCTAATACTATAACCCTTAAGTGCACCTTACCGTCATTTATAGAGTCTTAATGTAAGGAGATAAACGGTTTACTTAAGAAAGGCGTCTTTAAGTTTATTAATATAGTAGACGTTCTAAAGGGAGTCAGAATCTTTAACTTCTAGTTTGTTAATAAGATTAAGAACGCTAGAATAGATAAGGCCTTTAAAAAGTCTAGACTAGTTATATAAGCCTATAATAACTATAGCAAAGATCTGGTCTTAATACAATTACTAACTATTTAATATGTCAGCTAGAGAATTATTCTAGTACTTACGGCAACCCTATAAGGAAATGAAAGAAGACTAGCCTCTTTATACCTGCGTGATATCTTACAAGCTTACGTATAGTCCAGTACCTACCTAAATAGAGACTTCTTTGTACGCCTACTACTAAAACTTAAACTAAAGAATGGATCAATTCTAAGAGTTATTAAACCACTCTATAGTGTCCTAGAAGCTAGCAACTATTAGTTTAATATATACTACTGCCACCACCTTAATAAGCTATAGATAAACTAGTTAATATATAACCCCTGCTTATTATATATAAATAGCAACAGCTTTAGAATTGTAGGACTATAGATTAACAATATACTATTTCTTACTAATAAAACCTTTGCAGAGGCTAAAGAAGCTAGGCTTTAGGAAGCAAAGTTTCTAACAAAGAAGAGAGAGAAGCTTATGCCAAATACCCTAATTAAGTTTAACGGAGGCTATATTAGGCAAAAAAAGAACTTAATAGCCTTTACCTAGGAATGTTAATACTAGAACCTAAAGTTAGTTACTATAAAGGCTATAGACCTAACCAGCTCCAGAGGGGAAGTCCATAAGGCAGTTATACTAAAGGACTAGTACGTTGCCCAGAGAGCAAGAGGAGCCTATATTACCACAGTCTATTAATTAAAAGCTGCCTTTAACCTCTCCTTTATAGCACAAGTTGTTAACCTAAAGAAAGAATATATAAAGCAGCTTAATAAGCGGCTATAATAGCAAATTGATAATCCCTCCCAAGGACTTTGCTTTATATAACTTAATATTATTATTATTCATTGCTTAACGTCCGATTCGGATCCCTGTTGGGCCCACGCGGACTACTCCTTATATACATGTGGGGAGAAAACTCTATTTGAGAAAACCCCGTGATCCGTCTCCCCGCCTTTTGGGGCTCGCTTGCGAGTCGCCTGCGAGTCACCAGTGGTGCTCTACTACCTTACTTTTTGACCTCCTTGGGAACCACTGCTGCCGTAACAAACCTACGGACGCGCTAGTATATAACTTAATATAAGCACTCTTAAACTAATAATATTTATAGACTTATCCTTTGCTAATAACTATAACCTCTCTTCTTAGATCGGCTTTATTATTACACCTATAGACAAGGACAATAGGGCTAATATCCTCTATTAGTTATCTATTAAATGTAAGCGAGTTACACAAAGCGTCTTAGCATCTAAACTATATAGTATAGCCTATAGATTTGACACCGGAGCTGCAATTAAAGCAACTATTAAGAAGATCCTATACCTTAAACAACTACTACTTACCCTTTATACCAATTTAAAATCTCTATATAACTATTTAGTCAAACTTAGGATAACACAAGAGAAATAACTTATAGTTAACCTAATATGTTTATAATAATTATACAAGAGAAGAGAAATAGTAGAGATTAAATGGATTAACAAAGGCAGTAACCCTATAGATGCTATAATAAAATTAAAACCTTACTAAGCGTTAAAGGACCTAATTAATATAAATACAATTAAGCTATAGGTTACCGAGTAGGTAGAGAGAGGAGAAGATAGAAAGACAGGAATAAAGAGTATAAAGATGTCGAGCCAGCAGCTAAGGCGCTAGTACTAAGCGAGCCAATGGCGATTTTCTATGCCGGACATGGAAAATCGTAATTGGTTACTTCAGCCATTTAGCAGAATTTGGTGGAATTTAATAGGTGGAAAGTAGTGGAATTTAACAGGTAGAAGGTAGTGGAATTTAGCAGGCAGCATGCTTAAGCACCGTTAAAAACTAAATACTCCCAGTATCTAATTAAGGTTGCGTCCTTGTAGTTATGTGACCGCAAATTGCCATCACGTGACGGCAATCTAGGGCAATTTGCGGCAACTTGCCTACGAACGCGAGTTAAAAGGGGTTGATTATATAAGCTAAGCAAGCTCAAGAAATCCACCAAATTCTACCTGTAGAATAGGAGAATTAATAAGCATCAATTAAAATTAGTTACCACCTATACTATTGCAATAGCATTACGTATTACCGGAAGTGATACCAATACTAACATTAGTAAGATGGTAAAGGATTAAAGAAATTAGTGTAATAAGGCTAGAGAAACCGTCTAAAAAGCCTAGGAATAAGGTGTTCTTAATAGACTGCTTAAACACGCAGTCTCCTACTACTTCCTTTTTACTGTCCGAAAGCTTACTATCTACCCACTTTATAGAGTAACGGCGTAAGTTAATAAGGCCCTAGTTAAGAGGCTTAATTATCTAGAACGTGGTATTAAAACTACTACTTAACTATAGCTAACTAATTTTGCGCTTACGCCCAAGATGTTAGGATAGGTAATATTAGACAAGGTAGTAAATAAGTATGGTTTAGGAAGACATTTAACTAGCTTCCTTATTCTAAATAAGGACCTACTGCTAAGAAGTAAAAGACTAACTATTATAGAACCAGAGGTTACTAATGTTAAAATTAGGCAAGTAGGAGAGAGCTTAGCTCTTATAATATAAATATGTTCTTAATATGCTTCTAATATAATAAATCTATTAGCCTTTTAACTATTAACACCTGTTTAAGGAGGAGGCATTAGTATTATACCAAGCCTATCTTAATAAGGATTACCTATATTAGTTAACTCGCCTTTATCTTCTATAAACAAAAGTATTTTTACAGCTAGAACGCCTATTAGCTCGCCCCTATAGCTGCTAGTATCCTCTTTAAAAAGGAATTTAAAGAGAGGGCTAATAGTTACTTACCTAGAAGTAAGAGGGTTAGGAGTAGAATTAATATTTAATAAAAATGTTATTAAGCCTAGAGATAATAAGGAGTATATTAAGAAGACCGCAGATACTATAGCAATACTCTATTTAAAAAGAGGGTGTCGGTATACTCGCTTTATCAACGTGCACGAATATCACTGTATTGCGATACGTATGCGGTGTTGAAGTTGGTAGTTATTAATTGTCTAGAAGTAAGGGGTTGCTCTAAGGTTAGGTTAGCTAGCCTCGCTTTATGGTCTCGTAACCACGTTACATAACTAACATTCCGACACTGGAGCAACTCTAAAAAGAAGGCTAATCTATACTCTAAAGTTAAGTTTACTTCTAGACTATTTGTAGTGTATACGTAATAGCTTCCACGCTCCTTTTATAGGTCTATAATTACATAACCCGTATTATGGCTTATATAAACGTCTCTAAACTAAAGCCTGTAAAATACTGTATTATAGAGATACTACGCTAAGGAAGAGAAGAAGAAGAAGAGTTGTTAGGGGTAGCAGGTTAATATGTCGCAAGGGCCGCCAAGGCGCTAGTGGTAAGTAAGCTAATAGCGATTTTCTATGCCGGGCATGGAAAATCCTAATTGGTTGGTTAAATTTAGGGTCTATACCGTTATAATTAGTTACCTAACACTAAGCTAAATCTAAGTTTATTTGTTTAACCCATCCTATAACTTATAGGTTGATTTAGTTTGTATTAATAAGCCGTTAAAGAGCTGCGCAGGGTTTTCCCTTTATTATAGCGTTAGTAGGGTTGGCCTCTCTATTAATCTATTTCACCTCTATAATCTGTCTCCGTTCGTAGGCTTGCTGGAGGCACATTATATTAATTATTAGGCGTTTTTTTTGGGTGGTTCCGAGTTGTACTAGACAGTTATATAAGGACTTAAAGTTAGTATAAAGCATAAGTAGAAGGTTAATTTGTAGGATCTTGTCTACTATAGACTTGATCGTAACGCTAATATTAAAGCCGTGGGCTGTGCTGTAGAGTTTAGAAGCTAGTACGCTTTAAGTAACTCTTTTACACTTAACTAAGCTCTAATGGATGATATTAGCCTTCTTTGTAGCATTAGCTAGTATAAGGATGTAGCTAATCTGCGAAGAGAGGTCTTTATTATTGGTAAATAACGCGTCTATAAATACTAGTAGCTATAGGGTTTTAATATCTAACTTAACAAACTTAAGACCTCTATTAGCATTCTTAATTTGCTAGTTTAGACGCTTATTTAACTATTTTATGTTTTCCTTATTGGGGTTAATTACTTAGGCGGCAAAGGATAAATCAAATAAGGCTTCTGGCTGGTACACTAAAGCGATATATGCACCTCTAGCATGTTAAGCAATGTACTGGTCCTTTAGAGTTAAGGTTCTTATAGCTCCTCTTAATCCTATACTCGTGGCAAGCTTAGTGCTAATTGTACTAAGGTTTATATATTGTCGTTTCTAAGTAAGTATAATGCTCCTATTAGTTAGTAGCTAAATAACTCCACCGTTAAACTTAATAGGTGTATTAATGGTAAGTTATTCCTATTCCTTAGCCATAAACTTGGCCTTATATAGCTTGTTTTACTCTGTGTTTATAAAGGTCTTATCTACTAGGAATAGAGTATTATTAGTTTATAGGCCTATAATACCAAAGGGTTCGTTACTCTATAGGAGGCAGGGGTTATATATAGACTGGTCCATATGCAACTGTTAGATGTGATATAAGTAATATATCTTAAACTAGTGGTTACCGGCTTCTGGTACTCCGTAGAGTGGTTTTATAACCTTTAGAATAGAGGCCTTGTTAATCCCAAGTTGCTCAATTAGCTCGTGTGGAGGTTATACGTAAAACTCTTAATTTAGTGTGGTGGTTAATTATATATAGGCCTATGAAATATCTTGGAGGTAAAGTCGTGCCTATAGAAGCTTTATGGCGGCAATATAGAGAATTAGTTGTTAGCTAACTTATTAAATAGTTAGTAATTAGGTAAGAACCAGTTCCTTTTCTAAGTTATTATAAGCTTGCACGACTAGTTAGGATTTCTTAAAGGCTTTATTAGTTCCCTTGTTCTTAATCTTATTAATAAATCGCGAGTTAAAGAGTTGTACGCCTTATAGTATATCCATGAGTTTTACAATCTTAAAAACTCCCTTCTTAAGTAGACTAGTAAGCTCCTTCTGTTAGGAGGCGCTAAATTGGGTACTAAATTGACTGTCATCCTATAGGTAGATGGTGATATTAGTTATAGCCGTAAGTAGAGGGTATTTATAAGGGCGTCCTCTACCTTGTTTTAGGGGTTGTTGCTAAGCTTTAGTAGGTCTCTCTAAGACAGTCTTAGAAAGGGCTAACCTAAGTAGAGGTTTAGGTGGCGATTTTGGTCTAATAATTTACTCCTGCAATTCAGTTGCTTAAAGGTAGGGTTTTATAACCATAGATTAGAAGGCTGTAGGTCCGCTAAACAGCTTAATAGTATATATTTTACCCTTAACGGTAAGTAAGGTAAATGGCCTGTCCTAATAGCTGCTTTAGCTAGTGTTTCCTTCTCTCCAGACCAAAATGGGTGAGTTTAGTGGGAGATTATAAATCGCATTAGCATTGGGTCCGTTTCGTATATTTAGCGCATTAGCGATCTGTTGTTTAGCTTATAGCTTCTATATCTCTACTATAGCCTTTTTAATTGCGGCAGCGCGTTATATAACGGTAGGGGATGGTGCATTGGATTTAACTATTTAGGGGTAAGCTCTAAAGACTAGAAATATAGGAACTAGTCCTTTAGGGCTAGCTAAATCGTTAATTACTTTAAACACCATTTAGAGTCCCATCTCCTTATTAATGTTGGGGATTTCAGTCATAATAATCTAGTAGGCTCGCTATAATGGACTATAGTAGCGCTCTACCATTCTAATAGAGTTATGTGCTTTAACTAGTACTCCCTTTATACTAATTCCCATAATGGTGGCGTATTGCTTAAATTCCTTACTAATGAAGTTCTTTCTAGTATCGTAGGTAATTAGGTCTGGTGGCCTTAGGTAGGTGTTAATCTAGCACATCCATAGAACGTCCTATATGTGTTTGGCGCTAATATCTTGTAGCTATCTACCAGCTTGGAATTGCGTTCCTTTATTAATAATATATAGGAGAGGTGATCCGCTAATATACATAATATCAACAATAATATTATAGTTAAAATTAATGTTGTCTTATAGGGTGAAGCGGAATCTGCCTAGTAATTTACTAAACTTCTAACAGTGGTGGCAGAACTTGGTTAGTTGCTTAATAGCCATTCTATTAGTTTTATGGCCAGCATAGTAGAGTAGCTTTTGCAATTTCTTAACTAAGGGATATCCAAATCGGCGATGCAGGCGCCGTAGCTCTATATCTATTAAGTAGCAGGGGTTCGCGTTAAAGGATTCAGATAAATATAACTATAGTAATAAGCTCTATAGGAGAAATAGGTGGCTAAACTATCACACTACTGGCACTTTTTTAGTATAAGTGATAACAACGTTTCTAAGGTTATTGTAGTAGATTTGGAGTCTATCTATATCCGCTAAATAGAGCAAGAAGGGGGTATCCGCATAGATAATATGAAACTGTATCTTGCCTATAGGGGTAACAACATCCGTAGTTCTAATGGAGGTAGCAATTCTAATGCCAAACTGCACGTTAACTTGTCCTTTGGTTAAGGTATTAAGTCTTATAAATTGGTCCGCGTTCTATAGTGCCTAGAATTATCTATAACTGGCTATAGACTTCTTTAACGCACTGGTATCAATCATAATTCCCATAAATACTGTGGAAGTATAGCGTAAAGCAGCGGTTGTTGTGTTGTAGTTAAACAGGTTAGTTTCCATAGTAGGTTCCATAGAGGTTATAGTAAGTAAGTAAGTATAAGCCTTATTGGCTAGTTTTACGCTTATAGAGGTTGCTTCGTCTATAGTAAGAGTTCTAAATAATATAAAGTAGCAGCTGTTAGGGTCTTCTAATTCTTCCTTACTATTGTTATTATTAGTGTTTTTATCAGCGTCTATATCTAGCATAAGAGCTTTAAAAGTCTTATTGCACTTATTGTTGTCGTCTCCTTTATAGTAGATAGTATATTATCTAAAGCGTTCTTTAAAGTTACCGTTATAGCCCTTGTTATTATTAAAACGTCTTTTATACTCATTTCTAGAACGGTTCTGCTCCTCCTCTATGTATTTCTATAAGTAGCAGCTCTCCTTTTGGCAAATATAGCACTTGGCCTTTAGGGATCTAACGGTGTTTTGTCTATAGGAGCGGGTTCGGTTACGGTTATTACGGATGTCACGGCGGTATATGCGATCCGTAAAGTAAGCTCCTTAAGACAGTCTTATTAGGGCCTAGGAAGGGTGTTCCTTCTCCTATATAACTATAGAAGATTATAACTTGCTAATCAACTAGGAAAGGTCTTTAGAAGGGTTAGAAATGGCAATATAGCATACTAGTACTCCTTGGCAAGCGGTAACTAGCTTATTTATAAGAAAGAGGTCTATACAAAACTCTAGGTGTAATCTATAGCGATGTTTTAAGAGCTTATTAAGGAGTAGTTGGAAACTCTAATAGATTTACTTATTAGGGTTCTTATTAATAATTCCTTAGAAGTTAGTGGCGTTCCATTTAGTAAGGTTTCTCCGATAGTACTTTAGTTCTTTAAAGAAGTAACGCATATAGTTATATGCCTTAGTGAATGATCTAGTTAAAAGGCTGCTATTATAGTAGTAATCCTAAGCAAGTCCCTTTAGTATAGTTAGGAATGCAGTTATATAGCCTTTAGGAGGTAGACTAGCTCTCTTGCAGATATTATAGAAGATAGTTAACTTAAAGTTAAAGCTATTACTCACTCTATCGTACTTCTGGTCGTCCGTGTAGATCTTGGCGATAGTAGCTGCCTCTTTGCTATACATAGGCAGGTGCATAGTAGGGTCGGTATTGGCAGTACCAGGGTGAAGATACTGGGCAGGAGGGGCACTAAGTAGGGTAGGAGCGGTTACTAGAGGGAGGGTAGAGGCAATTGCCGCAGGCAATGATTGCTAATTCTGCGTCTATAGGAGTTAAGTAAGGAGGGTAAGTAGTTAATCCTAGGTAGAGGTAGGTGCAGCTTGCTATTAGGTAGCAGTTGGTGCAGTTTGCTGGGGTATAGATGCAACAGCTAGTTAGGGTGTTATAGGGGTAGGTATTTGTATTCTAGGTGTTATAGCTGTAGCTATAGGCTGGATTATAGGCGTTAGAGGTAGTGGAGGTAGTTAATAGTTTACAGGCGTTAGCACCATGTGGGAAGGTAGTGGGCTATAAGGGGGGGTTATAGGAACTAAAGAGGCTATAACTAATAGGGTTATAGCTTAATTTAATATTAGAGCTGTTTATGTCAAATTAAGTTATTCTTATAGTGCCACTGTAATTATAGGGCTGACTTCCTTAAGAGCTCCTGTAATTTCCTTATCTGTCTATTTATAAGGTTCCTCTTCTGTAAGGACATTATATAGAACCTTATAAAGTGGGTATCTGTTGCTATATATGGCGACGTATACTCCTTTTTAGAGTAGGTGAGTATGGAGCTTTACTCTAGTAATAGAGCGTATCTTTCTAAAGTCCTTAATAGTAAAGCCTTCAAATTCTTCTTGGAATAGCGACTATAGTATATAATCCGTAAAGTTCTTATATATATACTTATAGATTTTCGTTTCCATATATTCTTCCAGGTCTTCCTCTAAGGCAGTTGCTATATCAATCCTATAACCATATCTGGTAATTCTCTCCTTCTATTTAGGATCCATCTTGTTGTGCAAAGCAGTGTACTAGTCCTTATGTATGTTGTAGTTTAAGGTTAAGGTTAAGGTTGAGGTTAAGGTTAAGGTCAAGGTTGAGGTCGTTAAGGTAAGGGTGTCGAGGTAAGGGTGTCGAGGTAAGGGTGTTTGGGTGTATACGTCCTTTACAGCCATCGGGCCTGTAAAGTGTTTTTAGCAAGACTGCGATTCTCTTAGCGATCTGTTATATTAGCTGTAAGGCCAGTACAAATTCTCTTAAGCTTAAGGAAGGTTGTAATCTTCTCTAAGTAAAGATACAATTCTCTAGGCGATCTGACGCGTTAGCAGTTAAGCTGATACGTGGTCTCGAGCTTTAAGGGTAATATAGCTTTCTCCTTTAACTAAAACAGATAAGGCTAGGCGATCCGTGTACTGTTTCTAGTACGGTTCTTAAGCTCTAGCTTATTGCGTATTTCCTAATCTGTACGTCTACTAATCAGTGTCGGTATACTCGCTTTATTAACGTGCACGAATATTACTGTATTGCGATACGTATGCGGTGTTGAAGTTGGTAGTTATTGATTGTCTAGAAGTAAGGGGTTACTCTAAGGTCAGGTTAGCTAGCCTTGCTTCGTGGTCTCGTGACCACGTCACATAACTAACATTCCGACAGAGGGTATAACTATAAAGATAATATACCAGCTTATCTTAATATATCCCTAAACTAAACTACTAAAATTAAACCAACTAAGGTTATAATGCTCTTATGTAGTTAGTATAGGGCGGCTGGTTCTAATCCAGAGATATATAAAGTCTGCTAGATGTATACGCAGGCCATAAAAGAATATATAGGTTTGGCAATAAAGGGTCTAAACTATACTATACTATACTATAGACTCTATTTAATATACTACGCTCGTAATTACCTTAGCACTATAAAGATAGATCCTACTATATACTCCTAGTTTAGAAAAGCTTATAGACCTCTAGTTTTATCTAACTCCTTAGAACTATATAAGTTTATTTATAATTTAGTACTAAGGTTTTCCTATAATAGAGAGGCTTTACTTAATTAGATACTATTACTAGACAACTAAGATATATAGCAGTAAGACAGATCTATAGTTTTAAATATATTTAGATAGTAGTAGGATTCTAGCATTTTAGCAATAATTAATAAAGAAATATATATATACTATTATTACTAGCGTCTAATTAATAGACGGCTAAATTACAGCTAGTTAAGAATAATGGTTTATAGTCTCTACTAGCAGCTAATAAGACAAGATCCTTAGTACTACTATCTCTATTACGCTCTTAGTGTTACGGACAGCTTAAGTACGATGTTACGACTACTTGGAGAAGAGTCGGAGGAAGCTAGTTGGTTAATATAGGCATAATCTAGGATGGATCCGGTGGAACTATGTGACGAGGAATGGTAGCTAAGGTCACGTGATGTGATCTATATAATCTGTGTAATCTGTGTAATCTATAATAGAGTAGACAGAGCACACGTACCTTATAGAGCGAAGGGATTTCTTAGGCGTATGGTTATATATTTAATGGACCACAGTCCCTACCCAGATAGTTCTCTCTTTATAGTGAATCTTAGAATATAATTAGAGATAATCTGTTAGGCAACTACTCTACTAGTTATTATTATATTGTTAAACTGTTCTTACCTATATACCCAGCCTAATAATAGAACCCACCGTAGTTCCTGCTATAAGGTTCCGTTATACATTTACTACCAAGGTTACGGTATTAAATAAGGTTAAACAACATGCCACCCAAAGCACCAGTTATAACAACGTCGACGGCAGCCACGACCTCAGGGTTAGGAGACACCAGTATAGTAGATACAGATTCTTAAGTAGTTATACAAGGTTAGTTATAGGAAATGGTTAATTGCTTATAGGATAATAGTAGGCTACTTAAAGAACGCATTAATAGAATTAGAGCAGCAAAGGTTAAGTTACCTTTAATTAAATAGTTTTTAGGAGAGAAGATAAAGCTTAAAGGGTTTCTTACGCAGATGTATTTTAAGGTTATGCAGAAAGGAGCGAAGTTAGCAACATCTATGGACTAGGTAGCATACGCGGGACTATTTTTAACAGGAAGAGCTCTAGAGTGGTTTAAGCCTTACCTTATAGAGATATAAGTAAATAGTATAATAACTACTAACCCGGACGTACGGTATATATTTACAAGTTGGAACGGATTTGTAGAACGGTTAACGCAAATATTTAGAGACCCTAAAGCAACCATAACAGCGGAACAGAAACTTTAGAACTTAGTACAACATATTTTAGCAATTAAGTATATAACACAGTTTTAAATACTAGCTATATAGGTTAAGTGGAATAACAGGGCGCTTATAGCACAGTATAAATAGGGACTTAAGGCTAAAGTCTAGGACATAATTATCCTAATAAAAGATGCGGATACTCTAAGAGAGTTAATAGACCAGTTAATAAAAATTAATAACAGGATCTATCAAAGGGAATAGGCCAAGAAGGGTTAGGACAGAGTTCTATAGTTATATAAGGCGCAGAGTACACAACAACAGATATAGAGTTAAAAACTATAGAATGGTATAGAGCTAATAGACCTAAGTAGTACTAAAGAAACCTAGAGATAGGAAAAGAAACTATAGAAACCTAGAGGTTAAGGATCTAGTAATTAAAGGACCTAGGAGTAGAGGCTAAACTAGGGATCTTAGCAGCAGAAGACATTTAGGCGGACTCCATAATAAGAAAAATAGTTTAAAGACGGGGCTTATATAAATTATAGAAAACAAGGTCACTTTGCTAGAGACTATAGAGGTAGTTAGAGTAATTACACGGTAAAGGGAACCTAACTAGCAGGAGACACATATGTATAAAGGGATGATAGTGCACTATAAGAAACAAAAGAGTGTTCAATTAACAGTTTTGTGTATTGTTATAACAATGCATGCCAAATTTATAAAGACGCTAAGTATGGCGCAAGCTATTAGCTATAGGAGCTATTATTATTTAAGTTTAGAGGAACTAATAAACCAGCTTATAGATCAGATATTAAAGATAATAAATTTAATATAGGTGAAGCATTCACTAATAATAAGGCAATAAAGGCAGCTTACTGGGAGCATGCGAACCTCAAAGAAGTTAAAACAGAAGCAGAAACTAAGACCGTCACAGAACAAGGTTTAGTAACGGGTGTTATAACACCATTAGATACGATTTCCATCGCTTTATAGGATAAAAGGAGTAACATTTAAAGGAAACTAAGTAAGTAGACGACTGCTAGTGCTAGCTTATCACTTAATAAAGGCAAAAGGCTATAGGTCCAAGATTCTTATAAAGAGATAAGAAAGGCTCTAGACTTGCTAGGTGCAATAAGGACAGCTTAAGAACCTACAATAGACAAAAATTGGTAGGAAAGAGCAGCGACTTAGTTTAGTAACAAATAAATGAGTATAGGACGCAAGTTTAAGAACCAAGAGTTTGGGGAACAAATAAGAATGTTATTAGGTAACCAAGATTTCAAGAAATAAATAAGGGCTACAGCAGTTCTAGGTGAAAATAGTATTTAGCCTAAAGATTAAAAAGTTAATACTATAATTAAGAAGCAAGACGACTTTAAGGATCCAGCTACAAGACACAGAAAATAAGAAACTATAAATAAATTTAGAATAAGAATTATTATATAGCAAGAGTAAAAGCTAGACAAGAGGTTAGCTATACTAGGTTATATAAGGGACAGAGCACCTATACGAAAAGTTACTAATAGGCTAAGTGCAGGGACACCTAGGGCAAAGTGATTAGATAAACTGGAATAGGAAGAGGATCTAGGGATTCTAACTAGATTTAAAGAAAGACATACTAAAGGATATTACAATGCAGCGATAATAAGGTACTTTCTTATAGATAAACCATACACACTAAACCAACTGTATGGAAAGTGGTATAGACAATAAAGCAGTGATAAATAGATAGATTTCTATATATAGCTAGATAAAAAAGTAGTCTAAGACCAACCTATTATGGAGAAGCGCATAAATCACATTAAAGGAGCGTTAATTATAACGTTAAGAAACCTAGAAAAAGGGTCTAGGGACTAGAGAAGTAAGCAACAAATCTTAGTACCCGCAGAAGAAAGACCAACAGTTAGATCAGCTAGATAGAGGTTTAAACTTAAGAGTAAAAACGAGCTAAGAGTAGACCTAAGTCACTTAGCGCATTATACACTATTATAGATGGCTTGTGTAGATGATACCTGTAATATATATAGAGCACTAAAAGACAAGAACCAGAAGTACCTAGTAAGGATATATTAGGCACCAGAAGAGAAGTGGTTTAGGGACGCTAAGTATATACATAGATAGCACCCAGTAGAAGTATAAAGTTAAGGGGACCTAATACTTTAACCAGGAAGATTCCTTACGGAAAAATGCCTAAAGGGACGATAGTGGTGGGAGTGCCTAGAAAATACTTATTTATAGTATATAGAGGAAAAGAAACAAACTAAGTATTAGCTAAAGTTAGACTAAGTATAAGCAGGATCTAGCAGCTAATAGTTAGGAAAAGGGGAGGCGCATAGGACTAGAGGGAACTAGTATTAGAGCCTTAGACCCTTAAAGGAATATAAGAATAACACCTAAACTTATAAGTTAAGTGGCAAGATCAGCAGTTCAAAGTGTTAGTAGATAGTGGAGTAATAAGAAACCACGTGTTACTAAAAGCAGTAGAAAGAATAGGGTTACTATATAGATAGAAGGAACACCTATATCCACTTATAACAATTTTAGGAGATTAGATAGCCTATAGAGGAGGTATTATTAGTCTTAAAACAAGACCTATTTAGTTAACTATTAAAGGGAGACTAGTTAGAATGTCTTTTAATATCCTACTATTAGGACAGGGTAAGGCGATATTAGGAATGCCTTAGTTACAGAAGTATAATCTAAAGATTAATTGGGTTACAGGTTAGGTTAATATTAAGGATACTTAATAATATAAGATGCGACAGCAAACTAAGTTGGTATAGTACTAAGTTGGAGTAATATATAAAGAGACTAAGCGAGGCTTAAGTTATATACCAAAAAGATACTATAAGTATGGAAAAAAGTTATGGTTACCAGAAAGCGAACAGTTAGCAGAATATGCAATATAGGACTATAAGATAGAATTGGAAGAGAGAATAAGTCTAAAGTTCTTTCCAATCTATAAGCTTACTAAAACTGAGTTAGTAGCACTTAAAGAGTTTATCTAGGAAAACTTATAAAAGGGATATATTAGACCGTCGCAGTTATTAGTAGGTGTAACGGGACTAGCCTAGTTACAGTAGGAATGTCTCAGTAAAACACTCGACAAGATAAACTTGACGCTTTGACCGAATTCTGCCGAATTCTGCCAGCTTGATCGACTTCTGCCAAGTTCTGTCAGATTAATCGAATTCTACCGAAGTCCGTCCGCGTGCGCACGTGCGCACGCATCGACCAAGACCCCTAACTATTTAATTACAAGATTCTCTGGTTATTCCCTTCTCTTCTTTACGCAACGTCTTGTTCTCTTAAAAAGCTATATACCCTTAGATTTAGATAGAATTTATATTATTCCTTTAAATCTTCCCTAAAGCCTCTTCGCGCCCTTACATTATGTTATATTAAAAAATAACTACTATTAAAATGGCAAACGAACCCAAATCCTCTTTAATAACTATAAGTATTATATCCCTAGTTAGGGAATAGTTAACTATAATGCAACAGTCCTTTACGGATGCCTTAGCTTAGTAGCGGGCTGCACTAAAAGCCCAGCATTAGTAATTAATGGAAGCACTCTATAAAGAACTCCATAACATCTAAGCATTTACATTAGAGACCCCAACACTGCCTATAAATAAAATTAACATAACTGTATCTAAACCTAGCCCATTAAATACAAACCCTAAACCAGTAATAGTAGCTTAACCCATACCTATAACAAACCTAGTACCTACCATAAAATCAGAAAAGCTTCCTAACCCTCCAATATTTAATGGAAATTAAAATAACCTACGTCCCTTTATAACCAAGCTCCATCTTAAACTTTTAACAAACTATAACCAATACCCTACTGAAGCTAGTAAGGTTAGCTATAGAATGTCTTATTTAAGCAAAAATGCTGCACAAACCATAGACCTATTCTTCTATAATAGCACCTTCGTTAATTTTAAAACCTTCGTCTCTCTGCTAGAACGAATATATAATAACACTAGCCGCGAACACACTGCTGTTACTAAACTTAAAAACCTACAATAACAGAACCGAGACTTTATAAGCTTCTTTTTGGAATTTTTAGGCCTTATTAGCGAACTAGATTGGAATAAAGCCACTAGAGTTGCTGCTCTTTAATAAGCTATTTTAGATAAAATCAGAACATAGTTAGTAGGTAGGGAACTGCTAAAGGACCTACCCAAATTTGCTATAATGTGTTAACGAATTAATAAGGACCTTTAATATAATAAATAGACTCGTTCTTTAAAGCCAACCACACCTCATATTTAAAGCTCTACGAAACCAATATATACCCTAAAGCGCAACCCTTTTCCGAAACCTACGCACGACCCTATAGACCTCGACGCTACTTAATCCTACGTACCTTTAGGAACTGACAAATAAAGAACTCAAGCCGCAAATAGAGAATGCTTTGGATGTGGTAGAAAAGGATATATCTAAAGAAATTACCAAACTCACCCTTTTAAAAAAGTCCGCCGTAGTTCCTCCCGGTCTTTAAATCGCACCTACTCCTCAAATCACACTCGTTCTTTAAGCCGTACTTACTTCTTAACTTATACTCGTTCTATAAATCATACCTAGTCATTACAAAGCATCTTACCCTTGGCTAACTTGGAAAACAAATCATCCTAGGGCTAAGTCGCGCCTTAGGATAAGAAGTGGAAGAGTATAAGTATCTAGGCTCTTCCAGCGCTAATACACAATATAACTCCCTTAATATACTTAGCAAAATTCGAATACTTAAAAAATAGAAGGAGGTATAAATCCTTATAGATAGTAGAGCTACTAGTATAGGCTTTATTAATACAAACTATATAAAAACCTAACGCCTAAATTTAAAGAAACTCGATAAGCCCTAAGGCCTATAAGGCTTTAACGGCAAACCCTTAATATATAGCGAATTAACACACTACGCTCTTATAAAAATACAGATAGGTAAATACCTTAAATATATTTCCCTATTCGTAATACCCCTAAAGCAATATAAGATAATACTTAGACATAGATAGCTAAAACAACATAACCCTTCAATTAGCTAGGTTAAAGAAACACTAAAGTTCCGTACAACCTACTACTAAAGTTATTACTTAAAAACCTATTTGCCCTACAAACATGCACACAACTATTTAAATTCAAAATAATATAAATTACCCTTGCCACGAACCTTAAACCAATATAATAAAGCTACGACTGCCAATTACAGTAAAGAATATAAAGATGTTACGTCAAAACCTCTTAAAATTTGTATAATATAGGCCGCACCCTTTATCTTATTAGCAAAAAGACGAGATTATAAAATCTTTGCTATAACCATAGAAGACATTAAGAAAGCACTAGAACTAAAACAGTATATTAATCCTTAACCTCTTGTACCTAAAGAGTACCACGATCTAATCAACGAGTTTAAAAAACGATTTATAGACCAACTAGCCCCGCACCAAGATAAGCACGATTTTAAGATAGAACTTAAGCCTGGTATAACACCAAAGTTCGGTCCGCTATATGGTATATTATAAGAAGAACTGCTTATAATGCGATAATACCTCAACGAATATCTAGAAAAAGGATTTATTCGCCCTAGTTAATCTCCATTTACCTTACCCATACTATTCGTTAAAAAGCCAGGAGGAGGCTTAAGATTTTATATTAATTATTAAGCTCTAAACGCAATTATAATTCAAAACCGATATCCAATTCCCCTAATTTAAGAAACGCTTAACTGTTTGGCAAAGGCACGGTACTGTACAAAGCTTAATATAGTCGCTGCCTTTAATAAAATCCGTATACGTGAAGGAGATGAGAAGTACATAGCTTTTTATACATAATGGGGACTCTTTAAATACCTAGTAATGCCGTTTGGCGTAAAAAACGGTCCCAATACGTTTTAGCAATACGTTAATAATACGCTTTATAAATTCCTTAATATATTCGTTACCGCGTATATTAACAATATCTTAATCTACTCGTCCTCGCTTTCTAAACATTAAAAACACATTAGAATGGTTCTTAAACACCTATAAGATACGGGCTTATAATGTAATATTAAGAAATACAAGTTCCACGCGTCCGAGGTTACGTACTTAGGCTTAATTATATCCCGTAACGGAATTAAAATGGACCCTAAGAAAGTCGCCATGATTATAAACTAGGGAAGCCCTAGTAATATATAAGACATTTAAGGATTTCTAGGATTCGCAAACTTCTATTATTAATTTATTAACCACTTCTTAGAAATTGCCTAGCCATTAGTAAACCTAATAAGAAAGAATATAAAATTTAAATGGACCACTAAATGCGAATAAGCTTTTAATAACCTAAAGCATTGTTTTATAACTACTCCAATTCTTGCCCACTTCAACCCTGACCTTAAATATATTGTCGAAACAGATTCGTCTAATTATGTACTAGGAGGAGTGTTATCGCAATACAATAAGAACGGCGAGCTATGTCTAGTAGCCTTTCTCTCTTGGAAACTCGCCCCTGCTAAATCAAACTACAAGATATACAATAAGGAACTGCTTGCAATTATTAGATGCTTTAAACAATGGCGTCCTAAGCTTAAAGGATCATTGTTTCTAATACGCGTATTAACGGACCACAAGAACCTGCAGTACTTTATAACTATAAAACAATTAACGCAGCGCCAAATTTGTTAGGCCGAATACCTCTTATAATTTAACTTTAAGATTACGTACTAACTAGGTAAACTTAATTAGAAGCCTAACATATTAATATAACAATTATAGGACCTACCTGCAAACGCTTTAGACGAACGGATTACAAATTAATTACAGATCTTACTGCCCCCTAAACGTTTTAAAAAGCTACGTCCTATATTCCTAGATGCGGAACTCAACAGAAATAAATTAGAAGTTGATAAATGGGAAATAGAAATTAATAAGCTAATAGAATACAAATATAAGAACAACGCATGGATAATAGATGTAATAAAAGCAATTTAAACAGGAAAACGATAGTATAAGGACATTACACTCACTAAATGCAAAATTTGAAACGATTGATTGTACTATTAATAGAAGATGGTAGTTCCAAATTCCAAACCTTTACAATTCAAGATACTTAATTTTATATACAACTCCCCTATAGCAGGGCATCCTGGCCGTGTAAAAACCTATAAGATTATTCAACAAGCATACTACTAGCCTATAATGCACGACTATGTACAAAAATACGTTCGAGCATGCAGGATGTACATGCGTAGAAAGACCTCTTATGTAAAGAAGCAAGGAGTACTTTAACCGCTACTAATTCCGATGCAAAGATAGCGCGACATCTTAATTAACTTTATAGTCAACTTGCCTAGCAGTAATAGGTTCACGAATATTATAGTAGTCGTTAACCGCCTTATAAAAATGCGATATATAATTCCTATGGACTTAATTAATACAATATTAGTAGCTAAATGTTTTGTTAAGCATGTCTTTAAGCTACACAGACTTCCTAACTTAATAATATCCAACTATAGAAGCCAGTTCATTTCAGACTTCTAGCAAGCTCTATGCAAATAATTAAGCATTTAAATACAACTCTTAACTACGTTTTATCTAGAGATAGATAGTTAAACTAAAATTGCGAACGCGATTATAGAACAATACCTATAAATATACTACTCCTATCTGCAAGACAACTGGGAAAAATGGCTGCCTTTAGCTAAGTTTACTACGAATAATACGATAAACATATTAACAGGCGTGACGCTGTTTTACGCAACCTACGGATAAAACCCTTGACTTAGATTTAAACCATAACCCAAAATCAACACAATAGGACCCACAATTAAACAGATCCAGTTAATTAACGCATATAACTTCGCTAATTAAATAAAGCAGTTAACGGAACTGTTATAAAGTGAATTAACGTACGCTTAAATGGTATAGGAATAGCATGCGAACAAAGAACGAGCTCCCACATAGGACTTTAAGGAAGGTAACATGGCTTACCTAAATACATAAAATATACAGACTTAACGGCCCTCAAAGAAACTTAATTAGAAGTTTGCGGGGCTGTACCAAATTAAGAAGAAACTAAGCCCGTACGCCTATAAGCTTAAACTGCCAACTAAGATAAAAATACACCCAATGTTTTATATAAGCTTATTATAACCTTTAAAAGATGATCCTATAACTTACGAAGTACCACCACCACCTCCTATAATTGTTAATAATGGTAACGGTTCTTACTTTATTAACTTAATTAACGATATGCAATAGAAACTATAATCCAAACAATTTAAACTTCTTGTTAAGTGGGAAGAATATAAAACACAAACCTAGGAAACCTATAATTAGATTAAGGCCGACGCGCCTTCCCTAGTAAAAGAATTCCATAAAGACTATCCTTCGCGGCCTACTCTGGCTGGATGGACACGATATAAAGGTAAACAACTGCCACCTAATACGAATACACGAAACTCGAATTTAAAAAGAACTTAAAATAAGTTATAACGTTTATAACGCGATTACGTAACACGCAAGATATTAAGGAACTTTAACCAGCAGTTAAAGTTGTCTAATTAGTTAGATCTACCTTGCCAAGACCGCCACCTAACGCGAAAATATAATACGTAATAAAAAAATTATAAATTCTTAACCAAATTAAATTATTTTAAACCTTTGGCCAAAGGGGGGGTACTATAACGGGACTAGCCTAGTTACAGTAGGAATGTCTCAGTAAAACACTCAATAAGATAAACTTGACGCTTTAACTAAATTCTGCCGAATTCTACTAGCTTAATTGACTTCTGCCAAGTTCTGCCAGATCAATCGAATTCTACCAAAGTCCGTCCGCGTGCGCACGTGCGCACGCATCGACCAAGACCCCTGACTATTTAATTACAAGATTCTCTGGTTATTCCCTTCTCTTCTTTACGCAACGTCTTGTTCTCTTGAAAAGCTATATACCCTTAGATTTAGATAGAATTTATATTGTTCCTTCGAATCTTCCCCGAAGCCTCTTCGCGCCCTTACAGTAGGGTATCTAGTATTATTTATCCCAAAGAAAAACGGAAAACTTAGGATATGCGTAGACTATAGACAGTTAAACAGTATTACTAGAAAGGATAGGTATCCTTTACCCTTAATTAGCGAAATCTAAGATAGGATAGGCAACGCGAAAATCTTTACAAAGATAGATCTAAGGTGGGCGTACCATTAGATTAGGATTAAGGAAGGCAACGAATAGAAGGCAGCCTTTAGGTTAAAGGAAGGACTATATAAGCTGTTAGTTATGCAGTTCGGGCTTATAAATGCACTAGCAACATTCCAGAAGTAAATTAATAGTGTATTAGGAGAACACCTAGACGAGTTTATTATAGCATACCTTAATAACATTATTCTCTACTTAGAGAGTAAGGAAGAATATAGAGAATACGTTAAGTGGGTATTAAGGAGACTATAGAAAGAAAAGATGCCAGTAGTAATTAAGAAATGCGAGTTCTTTATAAAGAAAACTAATTTTGTAGGATTTATTATTAAACTAGGGAAAATTAGTATAGACCTAAAGAAAGTTAAAGCTATAGTAAGTTAGCAAGAACTAGAGAACGTTATATAGTTAAGGTCGTTCTTAGGGTTTTATAACTACTATAGGAGGTTTATAGCACAGTGGTTAAAAAGTATTAAGCCATTTATAAGGTTAACAAAGAAGGAGGAACCGTAGGTTTAGGGTAGTAAGTAAAAGAAGCTGTTCTAGAAACTTAAAGAGTTATTTACCTAAGAGCTAATTCTTAAGATCTATTAACCAAAGTTAGAAACGGTTGTAGAGATAGATGTATTAGACTTTACACTAGGAGCATATTTGCTATAGAAGCACCAAGACGCATGGCATCCAGTGGCGTACTATAGTCGGAAGATAACACCACTAGAATTAAACTACAATATCTATAACAAGGAGTTATTAGGCATAGTTATAGCACTTAAGGAATAGAGAGCGTTCTTATAAGGCATAGAGAAACCATTTATGGTTAGAATAGACTATAAGAACCTTATAGGATTCCTAATAATAAAGGAACTTAACCAAAGATAGGTTAGATAGGTGGAAATGCTTATAGAATACCATTTCGAAATTCAGTATACTAAGGGTATGGATAATGCACGAGCAGACGCTTTAAGCAGAAAAGCTAAATTATAAAATAATAAAAAGCCGTTAGGAGCTTTATTGCAAAAGGATTAAAATAGATTAATTAGGTATAATTATCCAAGGATTATAGCAACTAAAGAAAGTCAGGTTTATAAATCACTAGAGAGTAATTAGATATAAAAAATCTAAGAAGCATAGGCGGAGGATCCAGACTTAGAGTAATATAAGAATAAAAAAGCAATATATGTGCCTAAGTCTATTGCAGAAGAATTTGTTAAGGAATTCCATAAGGGAATAACATAAGGATACAACAGGTCTATAGGACTAGTGTTAAGACTTTAGAAGGAGTATATTATTTAAGGAATCTAGGGATTAGTAAGATAAGTTATAAAAGAATATCTAGATTGCCAAAGAAACAAACCGACGAGGTATAAGCCGTATAGAGGGCTATAACCTGTTAAGACACTAGGAAGACCATGGGAGGTTATATTATAAGACTTTATTATTAAGTTACTAAGGTTAAAAGATCCTATTACAGGATAAGATTATAACGCGATCTTAGTAATAGTAGATAAGCTAATAAAGTAGGGATACTTTATAGCATGCACTAAAGAGATATTAGTAGAGGACGTCGCTAGAATCTATATAAAGAAAGTATTTGCAAGACATAGAGCACTAAGTAAGGTTATATTGGATAGAGATCCAAGATTTATAGCAGCGTTTTAGGAAGTATTTCTAGCAGAATAGGGAGTTTACGCAGTAACCTCTATAGCGTATTACCCGTAGACGGACGGACAAACGGAAAGACTAAACTAGACACTAGAACAGTATCTAAGGTATTATATTAATTACGCATAAAATAATTAGGTATTGTTATTACCAGTTATACAGTTTATATATAATATAACACTATAAGAAGAAATGGGGACATTACTATTTAAGGCAAATTACGGGTATAAGCTAAGAATATTGTTATTGCTATGTTAAGTAAAGAAAACAAGTAGCACAGCTAAGTAAAGAATGGAGACGTTAATAAACCTTTATGCAGACCTTACGGAAACAGCCAAGTTAGTATAATAAAGGATGAAAAGGTACTATAATGCTAAGAGATCTAAGGGACCAGATCTAGAGGAGGAAGATAAAGTATAGCTACTATATAAAATTTTTAAGAGTTAATAACTAAGTAAGAAGTTAGACTATATTAGACTAGGACCTTTTAAAGTTAAGTAAAGAATTTTATTGGTTATATATAAGTTAAACCTACTAGCTAAAATAAAGATCTACCCTATATAATATATCGCGATGCTAGAACTAGCATATAGAGATATTAAGCCACCAGTTTATAAGGCAGATATATATAGAGGGTAAGAAGAAGATAAGTAGCAAGTTTTAAAGATTATCAGTTATAAGGACGTAGATAACGAAATATAATACAAAGTAAAGTAAATAGGCTATAGTAAGACTACCTAGAAACTACTAAGCAACTTAAAGAACGCTATAGGAAAGGTATAGGAGTATTAAAAGAAAGTAGGTTAGGCAGCATTAACAAAGAAAAATTACTAAAAAATAAGTCGCCTAAGGGGGACCTAAAAGGAGCAATTGCCGAGCTACTTGGAGTTGTTTCCCTTGTAGGAGGAGAGCCAGTCCTTTTATTACCTAGCTTAGACAGACCCTATTAAACCAGTTTCTACTCCTTGGAGCGAACCTTCTTACGAACACGTTTAAGGCGTTAAAGACGAGCATAAGCCAGATGTCAAGCTTTAAGGATATATACGGACTCTTTAGAGATATACTAAACCTTAAGTAGCGTAGAGGCTAGTTTACCGTTAAGTTTCTTAGCGGTAGATTAAATATAAGACCCTATAATAAGTTACTTAGGGAACCCAAAGACTATTAAGAGTTATAGGACGCGTATACTTAGCGTTAGAGATAGAGCGAATATCGCAGGACAATTAAATATTTGCTTTAGTGCACTCTAAACAAGAAGACGGTTGTTAAGATAAAGGGCTTGCTAACGCAATGCAAACTAACCCCTTTTTTACACAACGAGAATATGGAGACGGCATTATCTCACCTAAAGACAAGATTGCAGCAACGGTGCAAAACTGGCAAGCTGTAGAAGAAAAAGAAGATGCTTTAGGTATAATAAGTAAGGATATTAACCAGACTAATTAAACGGACATTACACCTCTAGTAGATAACTTGGAGATATTAGAAATCTTTAAGAACAAAGATAAAGAGGAGGGAGATGGTATTACGGACAGCTTAAGTACAATGTTATAACTACTTGGAGAAGAGTCGGAGGAAGCTAGTTGGTTAATATAGGCACAATCTAGGATAGATCTAGTGGAACTATATAACGAGGAATAGTAGCTAAGGTTATATAATATAATCTATATAATCTGTGTAATCTATATAATCTATAACAGAGTAGACAGAGTACATATACCTTACAGAGCGAAGGGATTTCTTAGGTGTATAGTTGTGTATTTAATGGACTACAGTCCCTACCCAGATAGTTCTCTCTTTGTAGTAAATCTTAGAATATAATTGGAGTTAATCTGTTAGGTAACCACTCTACCAGTTATTATTATGTTGTTAAACTGTTCTTACCTATATACCTAGCCTAATAATAGGACCCACCGTAGTTCCTACTACAAGGTTCTGTTATACTTAGGCCTAATAGCTAGTGGCGACTTATCTCCTACCCTTACTATATAAAGTTCGCGGTTAAGGGAGACTCTACAGCTTTCTACTATATTAATATTAATATTCCCTCTCTCTTAGAGAGCGGATATAGTGTGGTAGGGTAAATTGGACCACTGGATTTAATATCTAGTTTGGGTATAGTTTTGGGAGAGTATAGGCCTTCTGTAGATATATAGATTGGTCTGCGGCCCTAGAGTCTTTAATAACTCCGAGAGGGCCAACAGATACACAGTTTCTCTTTAATATACTCTTTTCTTCTCTTCTTACTGACCGCTTCCCTACTGCCTGATTATGACTGACTGACTAACTAACTATACCGTAACTTCCTATCTAAGAGAGACTGTACCCTCCTATATATTTTATGGCATTCCACGTAGGGACGACGGTAAGCTCTTTAGATTAGAAGTCTAGTGCTATATATATAGAAGACGCATAGGAACGATCTGGAACTGCAAAAGAACTAACAGACAGAAAAAGGACGCGCGGAAAGGGAGGCAGAGAAGCATAGGCATATTAGTGACCAGTGCGCAGCCACCACTATAGGAATGAACTAACAACACTTTCGGTCTCCGTACGGGAACGGTTGTCGGAGAACAGCAATTGGAATGCAAGTGCGTAGCGCAGCAAGACGGAGGATAAAAGAAAGGACTATGGTACGCTAGGAATGGCAGAGAAAAGTCTTCTATATTTTATTTACTATATTTGCAACGGTCTATACAATTATTCTTACGTTTATAGAAGCTACCTTTAAATTTATAGGAATAATAGCGACAGCACCAGTAAAGGGATTATTAGGGATATTAGGTCCATTCTATGATAACAGTAAAGGTGCTGGAAGGGGAGAGGAAAGTAAGTAGCCTATTAAACCGCGAGTCTTTTCTAAACTAAAGGATGCGATACTAACCCTAACTCCCATAATATTAGGAACCAACAACTCTTAATAGATAGAGGATAAGGGTTATAAGGTCTACCTACCTGTCCCTAGAGAATCTATAGGTCCGCTGTATCTCACTAGACCACTAATAGAATGAGATAAGGTATATGTTATAGCCCAGCCTATGCTGGCTCTAGGAACTCCTGGGACTCCTTACTTTATGGGACAAAATATATTGCAATTTATTAAATAGTATAAGCAACTATGCATCTAATATTATATTATGGACAATAAGAAGCATTAAGGACTTCCGGAGTATTATAACTATTAGATAGGGATATAGATCTAGAGCCTACCTAAGTTTATAATTAGCAATTAGACAGAACTTATAAGGAAGCTTAGGATAGACTACTAAAGAAGTAACTACTTTTAACAAGTTAAAATGGTGGAATTCTTGGAAGCTTATATACTGTAGTGCAGGAACAATCCACCCAGCAGTATACGTGAATACTGTAGGCAGTTCACGTTAATCTCCTAAAAGGTTACTGAGGCTGGTAATTTGGAAAACCGTGATTGAGGGTACTAGTTCGCAAGGGGACTCCCATTTAAATATTAAAGATATGCTATAACTAAAACAGGAGCTAACCTGGATAGATAAAAGTCTTTTAACTTCCATCTAATAAGGAGAGCTGTAGAAGACAGGCTTAATTTGTATAAAGGCGTAGATTAGTTGTTAATAATAAATCCTAAGGAGTAAGGCCTTTGTTAGCTAGTTAGACAATTCCGTAATTAGCAACTAGCTATAACCAACTAAAGAAATACTGCCCTTTAACCGCCTATAGTTTCTCTACTAAGTAAGTTGGCAGGTACCTGTTAAACGACTTAGGAAATAGACCCTAAGCTAGAGAGACTTACTGATTAACTCTGGAAGCTTAATCTTAGGATAGTTAAATTAGCGGGCGTTATATATTTAATGCCGTTCCTAGATAGGATTTGCTAAGATCTAATATGGTATACGCAGCTCCTAAATAGGGCGTTAGTACGGCAAGAATAAATAGGCCTGCGACCGGCACTAAATAATAATAGACCGCAGCCGCCCTATAAGGGAGCGCTATGAGAACGATATAAGCCGGGCCTAGGAAGGTATAGAGGGCTAGGAAACTTTAGCATATACCTAATACAAGCTTAGACGTGTTATAGATATAGGGGTTTCCACTATTTTATTAATTAGTGTCTATAGCTCTAGGAATTGGTTTGTCGTGGTTTCCTATATATAAATAAGAATAACTGAATCTGCGCTAGAATATAAGAGCGCCTAGGAAATACAATTCTATATTTGCTAAGCGATAATTGGATTAAGTTCCTTAAAGACTAGCTAAAGTAGAATGTAAATATTAATCCTAATACTCTAGTAATAGGCGTCTAACTAAAGGCAGCTTTAGTAGAGCTTGTAGAAGGAAGTGACGCTAAAAGTAAGGAAGAACTTGGTAAGTCTTAGAAGGATGTATACTAAGTGGAGTTAATATATATTGATTTAGTAGGAGCCGCAACCTAGTTATAGCCTACGCCACGGTTATATAATCTTAGAAAACCGTAAGGGGAAGTAAAAGTAATAAAACCGCCTTTAAAACCATCTAGTTAGTGACTGGTAGTAGTTTAAAATATATAACCAGGAGGACATGTCCAAATTACACTATAGCCCTAGCAGTAAGCTCCTTAACTACCGTCAAGTAATAATAAGATTAATGAAATGGACTATACCGAATAGCTAAGACAGATGGAGTAAATAGCGGATGTGATAATAATAGCCAAAGCACCACAACTAAAGCTAGTTAGGATAATGGATATACTAAAGGGAAATGTCCTAAGCCCAGCTGTAATGGCGGATAAGATTTTGTCAAAAACCATTAAAGTTATGGTTGGTAACTGCCTTGTGTATATGCCTAAGGTCGCAAGGCTATTCTTTAAGCCTCTTCCGCTACCCCTTGTGGAGCCTTACTAATAGAAGCAAGAGGATGTTAAGGTATCCGTATTGTTAGCACACTTAGCGTTCTATGCTGATTAGGCTGGCTTAACAACTACTAAAGTGGACCAGATTGAACGAGAAGCAGGATTTGTTTGGTTTTAAAGACAATACCTAAAAGTAGAAGCGTGGATAGGAGACAGAAGGGCTAAATGCTTAATTAACTTTAGAGCGGAGCTTAACCTTATTAAGGAAAGCGTGGCTCTATAATACAGCTTACCAATATTAAGTCTGCCTTTGTAACTACAAGGTGTACGTCTGACGTCTGCTAATAGGACTTAGTCTAAGTTCACCAGATTGGTGCATGCGGTCCCTATAGTAATAGGTAATGTCTTAATATCTACAACGTTTATTACTATAGGAGAAATATTACATGAGGTGATACTTAGTAAGTTATAGTTGGTAAGGGCTAAACTGGTAATAAAACGTACTGCAACAGGTTAGGTATCTTGCATTATTTAATTAGAAGATGGTAGAGTTGAAATAAGGTTCTTAACGTCCTATAAGGATGCGATGTTCTTTAAACTAGATAAAGGCATTAGTATAGACAACAGTTTGGGAAATATATAACCGGTGTAACCACTAGGATTGTATCCGGGGTTACTTATAACCCGGCGCATTAGGATAAGGAGGATGTCAAGATTAAAAAGGAGGGAAATAAGGTGCGGCTCCAACACAGACGCTTACCGTTTTGGATATCCGCTAGACAGAGCCATTAGTAGAAAGAAGACCATAATATTAGATAGAGAGAGCTTAACAGCAAAATGTTAAAGAAAGTCCTAAAGAAACACTTAAGAAAGAATCGGAAGCTAGTATTTAAAGTAAAGGCTGGGTCCCTTATATATTAAATATTAAAGACAATAGATTTATTTATAATGTAAATGGAAAGCTACCGGAGCAAGGCCTAACAAAACGCTATAAACGTAGTAACTGCGTATAAATGAAAGGCAGATAAGGTCTACCTAGTTAATTCGTCGGCACCAGATAGAACAGTTATGGGAGGTATAATGGAATAGCGAGAGGTGGCCTTGTGTAGACAGAAGGCATTAATCTAAGGGTTGCCTCTTGGTCCGTATAATTATTTCCTTAAGCCGCGATAGACTAAGCTGGCCTATAGTGCATAATTAAAGCTAGAATAATTAGAGCGTATAATTATAGGGGATATTTAGCCAAGAGAATAAGAGATCTTTAAGGCCATACTGTTTAACTAAGAAGAGACACTAGTATGGGAGTTCTCTAAGATGGGTTGCGTTAGTAGAGACGTAACTCCACTATTAAAGATCAAGACTATGCTATATAAAGTATAGCAAGTACCAAACTTTCCTGTACCAAGGGCCCTATAAGGAGAAGTGATAAGCATATTACAAGAACAACTAGCTTAAGGGACTCTAAAATATTATAAAAGCCTATATAGGAATCTATGGTTTCTTATAAGCAAGAAGGAATATAAGAAGTACCAACTAATTAACGCGGCGATAAATATTAACTAAGTAACTATTAGGGACGCAAATCTGCCGCTATATACTAATGAGTTTTCCGAGGAGTTTATAGGGTACAAGGTTATGTCTCTAGTGGACTTCTTCTCTGGCTATAACCAACTGGAGCTTAATGTAGAAAGCAGGAACCTAATAGCTTTTGTAATACCTTTGGGGCTTTTATAATAAATAACAGTACCTATAGGAGGCACGAATTTAGTAGCCTAGTTTATAAGGACAATTACTAAGATCCTAGAATAACATATCCTATACTATACCTTGCCGTTTCTGGATAACATTATAGTGAAAGGCCTATAGATAGTGTATAATGGAGAAGAGAGTCTTCTAGGCGTGCGTAGATACATTCTGGAATATATTATGTGGCTAGACGGAGTGCTTATAGATTTAGAATAAGCTGGATATATAATTTTAGGCGTAAAGTCTTATTTCTATAAAGACAAGATTATAGTGGTTAGTTACTGCTGTAATAGCAAGGGATAATATCTAGAGGAGTTAAAGGTTATAAAGATTATTTACTAGAGAGACTGTAAAGACGTTATATCCACCCAAGCATTCCTAGGAGTTGTTGTGTATTACTAAATATAGGTAGAAGACTTTGTAATTAAGGCAGAGCCAATCTTCCAACTGCTATAAGTGAACATTCCGTTTGTATAGGGCATAGAGCAGATTACCGCTATAAAGACTCTAAAGTATGCCATTACTACTATACCCGCATTGGTTTAACTGAATTATAGTAAGGGGGCTAGGCTAATTGTTTTTACCATTAACGGATATAAGAATGGATAGGGGTGCGGCCTTATATAACTAGATATATAAGGTTGTCGTTACCTATATTAATATAAGAGTGGTATCTGGTCTTAAGCGGAACAAAAATATAACTTAGGAAAGCTTAAGTATTGGGCGTTACTATATGCGCTAAAGAAGTGTTGCGTATACCTATACAGCGTTCGCTTTATAGTTAAGACGGATATAAATACCTTAGTTATATAACTAAATTGTGCTGCTACTAATTTACCCAGAGCCTTAATAACAAGATGGCTAGCGTAGATCCAGCTATAGGACTTTAATATCAGACACGTGCCAGGGAAGAAGAATAGCCTAGCTAATAGGCTTTTGTAATGGCTGCCTAATGGTAAACAACCTAATAAGCTAACTAAGGATATTAAAGAGTTTATTAACTGTAAGCTAAGTGCCTTGGAATATATAACTAGCCCTTTTAAAATGGAAGCAGATCTACCACTAGACGACTTATATTTAGAAAAATCTTAGAAGGTTGCGAAATGGCTAGTAACCTTATAATATCTAGAAAAAATAAATACTAAGGAATTTAAAAAGTTTAAAAGGCATACACTGAAGTTTCTAGTGCGTAATTAATAGCTCTTCCGCTAACAGTCTAAGAACGTGCTAATATGGAGGGTAGTTAATAACGAGACTACTTAGTAAGAAATCGTTAAGAGCCTTTATAACTGGAGTAAATATTATAGACGGAAGGGAACGTACCAGAGGGTCTTAAATTGATATTAGTGGCCAGGACTATGGGATCAGATATTATAGCATATTAAGTTATACCTACAGTGCTAGGAACAACAGTTGGGATAGGAAGAAGAAGTGATATATTCTATATAGGAGTCTACCTTGTGGCAACAAGTAACGGTGGACATTACGTTTATACTACCAAACCGTCTCAGATTCCGGTACCTGGCCGTTACTTAAGAATATGTATCTGGATGGGTAAAAGCTTAGGCCCTTTAAAAGAAAAATATAAAAAGTATAGCAAAGTTTCTCTACAAAGATGTTATCTACTAATGGGGAGTGTTTGGACAGCTCTCTGTAGATAGTAGAGAAGAGAATGCTAATATTACTACTGCGCTCGCAGAGCTCTACAATATTAAAAGGGTTATGGCTTCCGCATATCACCTGCAGGGGCAAGGTTTAATAGAGTGGGGCCATAAGCCTATAATAGACGCTTTAGCGAAGATAGATGGCGTATAGCTAGACAATATTTATACCGTCTTATAGGCAGATAGAACAACTGTTAAGCAGTCTATAGAAATAACACCAGTAAGAGTTATATGCGGATATAAGCATGTCCTTTCTGTTAAACTCTGCATACTAACCTGGTAGACGCTGCCTTGGGAAATAGTCTGGACCACTATAGAGCTACTAGCGCTTTGTGTAAAGCAGTTTAACTAAAGAGACGCAGATGTATAAGAAGCTATCACGCGTATAAGACGGCTAAGAACGGCAAATAAAGAGTATTTTAATAATACCTATCGCATTCGCTAGGACGGATTTAAGGTTAGAGATATAGTTATGCTTTATAATATGTAGCTTAAGCAAGATTATTCTAGCAGTTATAAGTTGAATCTAAAGTAGCTAGGCCTGTTTTGTGTATATAAGAGTTACCCACATAAGGGATGGTATTTAATTAAAGATCTTAATAGTATACCGTTCCATAACTAAACTCTAGGGAATAGATTAAAGAAGTTCTATTAATAATAGGTATCTAAAGTCTGTTAGAGGGACCGGCTTAACCAGTTAGGCGGAACTATACTATAAGAAATAATAGCAGAGCCAGAACCTGAGGAAGATGTTATATAAAATCCACCAGTATTGTAATGCCGCGTAGTTTAAGAAGTGTGTATTCTAGAAGAATTGTTTAATAGAACTAAATATAAAATGTTTAACTAGGGGACAGTTAAGTTCTAAGGTAGGGGAGGGGACGTAGATAACAACCGCATAATCTGTTTATTTACTATGTTTCCTAAAGCTCTTTCTATTACGCTTTCTTATTTGCTTTTTTTAGTTATAGGAATCTAATACGTCTTAATAGTAAGGTAAGGGCAGAAGAATGTTTACGCGTAACTGTCTAGATTTGTTTACTATAAAGATATTAGTTCCGCTTACCGCCTTTACTAAGCTAATAGCGATTTTCCATCCTGGGGATGGAAAATCATAATTAGTCCGTTTAGTAATTAGAGCTAGTAGAACTCCATACCACCACCAAATTTGGTAGACTATTTAGATTAGGAAACCCTATTAAGAACTTTACCTTTTTGCTCTTAATAAACCTTAAAGATAGTTATAATTAGCTAAAGTATAAACTAAGCAGAATTAATAATAGTATACTTATTATGTCTTTATTAAGTAGACCGCTGGTACTGTATAAAGGAGTTAAGTAATAGATTAGTGACGTCCTTATAGAGGTTAGAGGCTTTGCAGTTAATAGGCGTTAGGCTGTGCTTATCTAAATCTATAACGAGATTCTGCTCTCCTAAGAGAACTACGCAGATGCTGCTAGTGTGGTAGTTAATTTTGTCGGTAATAATAACAGGCTGCAAGTATCTTTAGGAAAGAACGCGTTCTTATTAATCTTTAAAGACATCTCTGACGTTAGTAAAATGGCAAAGGATTAAAGAAATCAGTGTAATAAGGCTAGAGAAACCATCTAAAAGGCCTAGGGACAAGGTGTTCTTAACGGGCCGCTTAAATACGTAGTATCCTACCACTTCCTTTCTGCCGCCCGAAAGCTCACCGACCACCCACTTTATAAAGTGACGTTGTGAGTTAATAAGGCCCTAGTTAAGAGGCTTAATTATCTAGGATATGGCATTAAGAATATTACTTAACTATAGCCAACCGATTTCGCGCTCGCGCCCAGGATGTTAGGAAGGGCAATATTAGACCAGGTAGTAAATAAGCATAGCTTAAAAAGACACTTAACTGGCTTCCTTGTTCTAAGTAAGGACCTGCCACTAAGAAGTGGGAGACTGACTACTATAGGACCAGAGGTCACCAATGTTGGAATTAGGCAAGTAGGAGAGAGCTTAGCTCTTATACTATAAACACATTTATAATATGCTTCTAACGTAATAAATCTATTAGCCTTTTAGCCGTTAACACCTATTTAAGGAGGAGGTGTTAGTATTATACCAAGCCCGTCTTAATAAGGATTACCTATATTAGTTAACTTGCTTTTGTCTTCTATAAGTAAAAGTATCCTTACAGCTGGAACGCCTATTGGCTCGCCCCCGCGGCTACCAGTATCTTCTTTAAGAAGGAATCCAAGGAGAGGGCTAACGGTTGCTTACCCAGAAGTAGGAGGGCTAGGAGTAGAATTAATGTTTAATAAAAACGTTATTAAGCCTAGAGATGATAAGGAGTATATTAAGGAGACTGTAGATACTATGGCGATACTCTATTTAAAACAAGGGTATAACTGTAAAGATAATATACTAGCTTATCTTAAAGCGTCCCTAAACTAAACCACTAAAATCAAACTAACTAAGGTTATAAAGCTCTTACGTAGCTAATATAAAGCGGCTAGTTCTAATCTAGAGATATGTAAGGTCTGCTAGATATATACGCAAGCCATAGAAGGACGTATAGGTTTGGCAATAAAGGGTCTGAACTATACCGTACTGTATTATAGACTCCGGTTAATATACCACGCTTATAATTAACTTAGGACTATAAAAACGGATCTAACCACGTACTCTTGGTTTAGAAAAGCTTATAGACCTCTAGTTCCGTCTAACTCCTTAAGACTATACAAGTTCGTTTATAACTTAGTACTAAGGTTTTCCTATAACAGAGAGGCTTTGCTTAATTGGATGCTGTTACCAGACAACTAAAATGTATAGTAGCAAAAAGGATCCGTGGTTTTAAACGTGTTTAGATAGTAGTAGGATTCTAGCATCTTAGTAATAATTAATAAGGAAATATATATATACCACTATTATTAGCGTCTAATTAATGGGCGGCCAAATTACAGCTAGTTAAGAATAATGGTTTACGGTCTCTACCAGTAGCTAATAAGACAGGATCCTAAGTACTACCGTCTCTATTGCGCTCTTAGGCCTAATAGCTAGTGGCAACTTATCTCTTATCCTTATTATGCGAAGTTTGCGGTTAAGGGAGACTCTATAGCTTTCTGCTATATTAACGTAAACATTCCTTCTCTTATAGAGAGCGGATGTGGTGCTAATATAATTTAAGGAGGCGTTTCTCTAGATAACAAAACTAAGGATAATTATACAATTATCCTACCTGGCATGTATTATTACTTAGAATTATAGTGGGCAGATCTTAAAGCGCAAGAATTAACTAAGAGCGATAGATTTATATATAAGATCTCGGATTAAGACTGGACCACTAAAGATGTAGAAAAATATGTAACTGACTAGGTGGCTTAGCCGTGTAAGAAAGGAGGTGTGTATATAACTATACCTTACCTTCCTTATGGGGCTAAAGGACCTTTGACTAGGACCCAGCAGATAATACTACCATAGTTTATTAGTATTTAGGACGATTATAATAACCTTAAGGTCACGGAAGGAGGAACCTAGGTAGAGCTAGCAGATGCTTATTAAGACTTAAAAGCGCCGCCCCGTATGCCATCCGGACATACCAATCTCTATAGCGCAATCCTATATTGCTTCCCTGCTGTAGTTAAGCTTACTGCTGCTAGCGCCTTATCTAACGCCCTTCTAGGTAAACGACGATGGGATTCTCTAGCGGTAATCTAAGATCGCGATCTGCTTCTTGCTGGTAATAGGCACGAAGTTATAAAATAGATGCATTCTTATCGTCTAAAGGCTGTTGAGAACTATAAGGATGCGTTTTAACTTATATGTGCAACTGAAATAAAGCGCTTTAATAGTTGCTTGTACTTCTACTGCGTTAACAATAGAATCAACCCCTTAACTGTTGCGGTAGATCTAAGCAGAGTGCCCCCTATTATTATAGAAGGATAGAGCTATGCGGAGTTACCTAAAGAATTATAGGACAGAACTGAGCAGGTAGAAGGGCGCGAAAGAGCCATGTTATCTAAAAGCCGTTAATCTGATACGTCTTGTACTGCTTAGCTAGGCGGACGAGAGCGGTCTTATTTAACTAGAACAGAGTCTCCTCTTTCACCGTCTTGGGTTTGTAGCAAGGGTAAGGAACGCATGTGGTTACCTACTGCACCTTTGTTTTAAAGATAGGGAGTTTTAGAGTTTTGGAGGTCGTTAGGGGATAACAACTTAGGTAGAGGAGGTATGTGGTGGGGTAAATTAGACCACTGGATTTAATATCTAGTTTGGGTATAGTTTTGGGAGAGCATAGGCCTTCTGTGGATATATAGATTGGTCTACGGCCCTAGAGTCTTTAACAACTCCGAGAGGGCTAACAGATATACAGTTTCTCTTTAATACACTCTTTTCTTCTCTTCTTACTAACCGCTTCCCTACTGCCTAATTATAACTGACTGACTGACTAACTACACCGTGACTTTCTATCTAAGAGAGACCGTACCCTCCCATAATAGTACTAATATAATTTAAGGGAGCGTTTCTCTAGATAATAAAACTAAGGGTAACTATATAATTATCCTGCCTAGTATATATTATTACTTAGAATTATAGTAGGCAGATCTTAAAGTATAAGGATTAACTAAGGGTAATAGATTTATATATAAGATCTCTAATTAAGACTAGACTACTAAGGATATAGAAAAGTATATAACTAACTAGGTAGCTCGGCCATGTAAAAAAGGAGATATGTGTATAACTATACCATACCTTCCTTATAGAGTAAAAGGACCTTTAACTAGGACCCAGTAAATAATACTACTATAGTTTATTAGTATTTAGGACAATTATAATAACCTTAAGGTTACGGAAGGAGAAACTTAGGTAGAGCTGGTAGATACTTACTAAGACTTAAAAGCACTGCCTCGTACGCTATCTGGATATACTAATCTTTACGGCGCAATTCTATACTGCTTCCCTATTATAGTTAAGCTTACTACTGCCAGTGCCTTATCTAACGCCCTTCTTAGTAGACGACAATGGGATTCTCTAGCAGTAATTTAAGATTATAACCTTCTTCTTACTAGTAATAGGAACAAAATTAGGAAATAAATACATTCCTACTATCTTAGGGCTATTAAAAACTATAAGGATACGTTCTAGCTTATATATGCAACTAAGATAAAGCGTTTTAGTAGCCGCTTATACTTCTACTACGTTAACTATGGAATTAATCCTTTAACTGTTATAGTAGATCTAAGTATTATGCCTCCTATTATTGCAGAAGGATAGAGTTATGTAGAATTGCCTAAGGAATTATAGGATAGAACTAAGTAGGTAGAAGGGCGCGAAAGAACTATATTATCTAAGAGCCGTTAGTCTAATACCTCTTATACTACCTAGCCAAGTAGACAAGAGCGGTCTTATTTAACTAGAATAGAGTCTCCTTGCTTACTATCTCGGGTTCGTAATAAGGGTAAGGAGTGTATGCGGTTACCTACTACACCTTTATTTTAAAGATAGGCAGGAGTATAAGGTTTTAGAAGTTATTAAGGGACAACAACTTAGGTAGGGGAGGTATGTGGTAGTATAATTTAGCCTTCTGGATTTAACATCTAGATTAGGCATAGCTTTGGGAGAGCCTAGGCCTTCTATATATTTTATATAGATTGGTCTAGAGCCCCAGAGTCTTTAACAACTCGGATAGGACTAATAGACATATACTTTTCCTTTGAAACACTCTTTTCTTCCTGTATAATTACAGCACCTATTATACCAACCGCGTGCCTACGCGTTCAGTACGCCAGGTACGCGTTTACGCGTTTGGTGCACCAACCACTCGCTTACGCGTCTAGTGCACTTATGAAGCACTGACTAATTAGGGGGAGGACGCATTAGTATATAGACCACGTAGTCTGCTTTATACAATCGACAGTCACCACCATCCCAAAGAGTATACAATACTATACGTATTTCGTGCCCCGGGATACGACTCACTCGTGCTATTAAGTTAGTACGAACACTGATCAGTAAGCGCGCATAGATTAGCAATTACTCGACACCTCCCACCGAGCGATATATACGACAGCGACCACCCGTTTAAACTCCTAGTATGACCTGCTAGAAGGTCGGAAGTTGGGGATTACGGACTATTACCAACTCTGTATACTTATTTAAGTCTTAGTACGGTTTACTGGAAGTTATAGACGCGAATATAGACCTTTACGGAACCCCCTATCCTTAACCCTCTTTGAACCTTAAACACCTATTCCTACTACACCCTCCCTTAATACCCCCAACCTCTTTTTGGACCCCTTACGGAGACCCTACCCTTTTACGAACCGTTACGGGCCTGTTAATTACCTTTATAGACCACTATAAGACCCCTTGAACTGTTATGGACCCGCTAATTGATTTTATGGACCGTTACAAGACCTCCCCCACCCGCTATAAGCTACTACGACCCGCCACAGCTTATATAGACATACAACGCTATATAATATGGCAGATACAAGCAAGCAAATCAGCGAAGGTTAAAAGAAGTGGAGCCAAGGAGTCAACCTTACGTCTACGGACGACGTTAATAACTACATCAATTTCAAAATCCTTAAATACGGACACTATAAGCTTCTAAACAACGACCTATAGAAGCAATATAAGGAAGACTTTACGGACTTTACGGAAGCTATTCTTAAGGCTTATAACCCTACTGCCATCCGTAACCTACGAACCCTTTTACGTTACTAAGGTGTATGGGTTAAAAAGGATAAACAAGTTATTGTTACACGGTCCTTATACAATATAATATAGGAGGAGGACCAAACGGAATGGACTAAAGAGAAAATCCTAGACCAGGTTAAAGCTATAAATAATCTCTCTGCTTCTCCCAAACTTAATAGTATCGCTGGCCTTATACCTAACCTACTTAACTAAATTTGTCCTATAAACCTAAGCGATTTCGGAATTAATCTTACGGGCTAAAGCACACCTAGTACCCAAGTTACAGACCATAATACCCCCGTAAACCAAAATACGGACCAAAACCCTTCCGTTAATAAAGCTACAGATCCGCAACCTGCCTAAGTTATAGATCCGCAAGCCACATATCCGCAAACTATATATCTATAAGCCATATATCCGCAAGCTATAGATCTATAAGTTATAGATCCGCAACGCACCCAAGCAAAGACCTATAGTAAGGAGCTAGCCAACCTAGCTAAGCTCTACACTGACGAATCCAAGTATAGCAGTGAAAACGACAACTTTGACTTTAAACTAACCATCTTTACGGACCTCTGTCAGAAGGCTGATATTCCTAAATAGGAGTTCAGCCAAGCCTACTCTACTATACTGCGCGGCCTAGCACTTGACCACTACTACACTAACCTTAAGAGTAACCCCCTTGGTATTCCCTTTGACAAGCTATGCAAAGCTACCTATAACTACTTTAAAGGACCGGAATATAAGCGTGATATCCTTACCTAATAAAATACAACCAAGCTATAGACCGTAATCGACAAGAATACTGAAAAATTGACTATAGAGTGCCTATAAATTCTTATTAAAGACCTCCAGCACCTACAGCACGGCCTTAACGCTAAGCTTTAAATAGACGACTTCCTGCATAATAAACTTATTACGGCCTACTAGGAAGTAGAGCCCTGCAAGTACGCCTATTATAAGCCTACAGATACCTTAGCTAGCCTTATTAATAATCTACGCTCCTCTATTGTAACGTACGAAGTCTTAAACCCACTAGGCAGCACATAAGCCTTTGTTACGGATATTTAATATCCATAAATAGACTTAGACGTCTACTTTACGGACTGCTGCTACTGCTAGCAGTACCTGTACCAACCAAGTCCTACCTGTAACCCCCACAGCAACCCCCGTACAAAAACATACCCCCGCAGACAAACCAGCCAGAAGTGCTTCGTGTGCGGTAAGGAAGGATGTTGGTCTATAAGGTATACCTAGGAAGAACGTAATAAGTCCAGGAAGAGACTTAATAGCTATATTAGCCAGTTTATTTTGGAATACAAAGGAGAGGAAGTAGAAGAGCCCCCTAATGAGTTAATAGAAGCCCTTATAATTGACTTTAACTTAGACGCTTAGGAATAAGAGACCTTAGAGACATTCCTAACTACTTTTAGACCTTTTATAGATAGCCAAGCCTTTAATATCATAACTATATTAGCCGACCGTTCCTTTATACACTTAGTTGCGCCTAAAAACCATTCCGCAAGCACCCCTATTATAGACGTTATAGATTACGAGCAGGACCTATTTGCATATATTACCATAGAACGCTATACCCCTAAGAAATTCTACGGTGTTATAATTGATATAGGCGCCTCTAAGAAGTCTACTATAGGTTACGGATAATACCTTGCATATAGGACTACCGCAAATAATAATACGGATATTAACACTATGTAAACTGGGGCCGTAAACGTCTAATTTGGCATTGGCTTAACTGTATTAATTAAATTAGTTGCAGTTAAGACCCTAATTGGCCTAGTTAACTTCTATATAGTAAAAGCAGACACCCCTTTCTTACTTTGCCTTGCGGATATAGACAGGTTATAGGTTTACTATAATAATATTATGGACACCTTAATTGGCCCCGTAACTGCCCTAGGAAGCAAGCATGTTACCCTACTAATTATACAACAATTTGGACACCCGTTCCTTATATAGGGAGAGACTTTATGGACCTATATTTAGGAATCTTTTAACTATAACCCGTGCTACCTTACTAGTACGGAGATCCACCGTTTACATTATCGTTTTGGCCACCTATTAGCCGAAAAGCTATATAGAGTCCTTAAACGCTCTAGACACAACAACGTTAACAAGAAGGCAGTTGATTACCTAACTAAATACTGCTCCTACTGCTAGAAATACGGACGTTCCCTAGGCCGATTTAAGTTCACCCTTTATAAGGATCTTAACTTCAACCATTTAGTATACATAGACATTATGTATATTAACGGCAGCCCAGTATTACATATAATTGACGAGGCAACCCACTATTAAGCCGCCCGTTGGTTACAAAATATATCCGTAAAGCATACTTGGGATATTTTACGGACCTGCTAGATTAATACATACGTTGGACCTCCTAAGTATATTACCTATAACGCTGGTAGGAACTTCATTAGCAAAGAATTCCAGTAGTATACTACGGCCATAGCTATATTAATAAAAGCCGTTCTAGTTAAGGCGTATTAGTCTGTCAGGCTTATTAAGCGAGCTTACCTAGCCCTATAAAGAGCTTACTAGATTATTATAGACGAGTGTAAGGACATCTAAAAGGAACTAGCTCTACAGATGGCTGTAAAAGCCGTTAACAACACTACTAGCCCGGATGGACTAGTACCTACCCTCTTAGTCAATGGAGCCTACCTAAGAATAAGTAACCTAAATCCTCCTGCCTTGTCTATTACGGAACGAGCAGCTGCAATACGGAAGGCGATAGCCGAGATAGTTAAGCTACGGGCCAAATAAGCTATTAATAACGCCCTACACCACCATAACGGACCCAACACGACCCTAGTACACGACCTCCCGCTTAACTCTAAAGTCCTTATATGGCGTAAAAGCGGCAAGTGGACTGGACCCTACTGTTTACTAGCTGTAGAAAACGAGATGTGCTATATATAACTTCCTAGCGGCCCGACCAGCTTTGGGAGCACGTCTGTAAAACCCTACTTTCGGCTTAAAGACACCCATAACGTCGAGCCAGACGAACTAGAAGCAACTGCCGAGCTAGACAAACCGGAGGTAACCGCTAAACTAGATAAACTAGAAGCAACCGCCAAACTAAACAAGCTAGAAGCACCCTTGCCTACCCTAGAAGTCCTCCAGAAACCTACTAAACCCATTATACCTACTATAAAGCGCGGTTAAGGACGCCCCCAAAAGCACCCTATAACTAAGAATACTATAACGGAGACTTACCTAACCTCCGCAGGAATATCCGCAAGGCAATCTCCACCTGCGGATATATTAGTTCTAGTACAGGAAACCCCCTTTACAGACTTACAACGTAAAGAGATTAATGAACTACTTAAAAAGGGCGTCTTTGCGGTTATAACGGAGAAAGATATTCTGTAAGGCGTCTGTATATTTAACTCACGCTTTATTAACGAAATTAAGCACCTAGGTACTGACAAAGCTTTTAAAAAATTAAGGCTTATTATACAAGCCTACAACGACCAAGGGAAGGGCTTAATCTTTATGTAATTACCTATAATTTAACAAGTTAGCCAACAGATTATACTTGCACTTATATCTAGACTACAGCAAAGCAAACCCGTAGCTCTTTACCTATAGGATATCTCGCAAGCCTATATGCAGTCTAATACCTACCTAAGTAGGGACATCTTTATACAGCTACCCCCCAAGCTTAACCTACAACTAGGAACAATCCTACGGGTTATAAAACCTCTATACGGAGTACTAGAAGCTGGAAACCATTGGTTTAAGATATACTACTAGCACCATATTAGTAAACTCAAAATGGAATAGTTAACCTATAACCCCTGCCTCCTATACAGCCTATTAAACGGCCTTGGTATTGTTAGACTCTAAATAAACAATATCCTATTTCTAGCAGACCAGACCTTTACGGACGCTAAAGAAACTAAACTATAAAAGGCCAAGTTCTTGGCAAAGCTGTAAGAGTAGCTAACTAAGCAGAATCTGATTAAGTTTAATAGAGGCCTAATTATATAAAAGGGCAACCTAATTAAGCTAACTTAGGAACGCTAAGCCTAAAACCTAAAGCCCGTTATAGCAAAGCCTACAGACCTTACTAGTTCCCGCGGAGAGACCCATAAGACTGTAAATATAAAGGACCAATACGCTGCACAGCATATAAGAGGCGCCTATATAGCTATAGTCTGCCAACCCAAATCTGCCTATGACTTGTCCTTTGCGGCCCAGGCAGTAGATCTATAAGAAGAAAATATTAAGCAGCTTAATAAGCGCATTTAATGGCAAATTAACAACGCAATAAGAGGACTTACTTTTGTACCATTGGACCTAAATTCCCTTAGTATAACGGCATTTACAGATGCCTCCTTTGCTAATAACAAAGACCTATTATCATAAATCGGCTTTATAATTGTACTTACAGACCGTAATTAGGACGCAAATATACTGCACTGGTTTTTAATTAAGTGCAAATAAGTAACCCGCAGTGTACTAGCTTCTAAGCTATATGCACTAGCCTATAGCTTTAATATAGCAGCCGCAATCAAATTAACAGTCTAGAAGATTCTATAACTAGAGCAGTTACCCCTAGTTCTATATACCAATTTAAAGTCCCTCTACAACTACCTAGTCAAACTAGGTACAACATAAGAGAAGAGGCTTATGGTCGACCTTATATACTTACGTTAGGCCTATAAATGGCGCGAGATTACGGAGGTTAAATGGATTAGCAGCGGAGACAACCCAGTAGACGCTATAACTAAGGCAAAGCTGTGTTAAGCTCTTAAAACCCTAATTAACACAAATAAGCTTAACCTAGAAGTCATAGAATGGGTAGAACGGGACTAATAGAGCACCTACGGTACATCTACGGCCCATTGGAAGGCCGTACGGCTCGTTATACGGTACAGGTGGAAAACGGTGGAAAGCTACGGTGGAACTTGGTGGACTTACGTGACCCGCTAAATTTTGTAGGGTAGTTAAATTAACCAATTACGATTTTCCATCCCTGGGATGGAAAATCGCCATTGGCTCGCTTAGCACTAGCGCCTTGGCGGCCCTTATGATCCGACTTATAGCTCGTCTACTACCCGTTAAAAGGCCGTATGGTTCATTCTACGGACCGTAAGCAGAACTTACGGCCAACTTGGGGCACCGTTTGGAAGGCAGCCTAGACGGTACCTTGGGGGAGATTTCCTATGTATTTTCTTTTATGTTTTATGGTTCTATTAAAGCAATTACGGAGGCTGTATATAAGTGGTTTCATTTTTCAAGTACCGCCAGTGTATAATTACAGCACCTATCGTACCAACCGCGTGCCTACGCGTTCGGTACGCTAGGTACGCGTTTACGCGTTCGGTGCACCAACCACTCGCTTACGCGTCTGGTGCACTTATAAAGCACTAACTAATTAGGGGGAGGACGCATTAGTATATAGACCATGTAGTCTGCTTTATACAATTAACAGTCACCACCATCCCAAAGAGTATATAATACTATACGTATTTTGTGCCCCGGGATATAACTTACTCGTGCTATTAAGTTAGTACGAACACTTCCTTTTTTACTAACTAATTTCCTACTGGCTAATTATAACTGACTAACAGACTGACTATACCGTAATTTCCTGTCTAAGAGAGGTCGTACCCTCCTATAATAGGACTAAGAAGTAGAGGCTAAATGTTACGGACAGCTTAAGTACGATGTTACGACTACTTAGAGAAGAGTCGGAGGAAGCTAGTTGGTTAATATAGGCACGGTCTAGGATGGATCCGGTGGAACCATGTGACGAGGAATGGTAGCCGAGGTTATATAATATGATCTATATAATCTGTGTAATCTATATAATCTATAATAGAGTAGATAGAGCACACGTACCTTATAGAGCGAAGGGATTTCTTAGGCGTATGGTTGTGTATTTAAAGGACTATAGTTCCTACCCAGATAGTTCTCTCTTTGTAGTAAATCTTAGAATATAATTGGAGTTAATCTGTTAGGCAACTACTCCACTAGTTATTATTATATTGTTAATTTGTTCTTACCTATATACCTAGCCTAATAATAGGACCTACTGTAGTTCCTACTACAAGGTTCTGTTACATATTCACTACTAAGGTTATAGTATTAAATAAGATCAAATAACATACCACCTAAAGCACTAGTTATAACGACGTTGACGGTAGCTACGACCTTAGGGTTAGGAGATACCAGTATAGCGGACATGGATTCTTAAGTGGTTACGCAAGGTTAGTTACAGGAAATGGTTAATCGCTTATAGGATAATAGTAGGCTACTTAAAGAACGCATTAATGGAATTGGAGTAGCAAAGGTTAAGTTACCTTTAATTAAACGGTTTTTAGGGGAGAAGTTAAAGCTTAAAGGGTTTCTTACGTAGATGTATTTTAAGGTTATATAGGAAGAAGCAAAGTTAGCAATACCTATAGACTAGGTAGCGTACGCAGGACTATTCTTAATAGGAAGAGCTCTAGAGTGGTTTAAGCCTTACCTTACAGAAATACAAGTAAACGGTATAACTACTACTAACCTAGATGTACGGTATGTGTTTGTAAGTTAGAACGGATTTGTAGAACGGTTAACGTAAATATTTAAAGACCCCAAAGCAACCATAACAGCAAAATGGAAACTTTAGAACTTAGTATAACACACTTTAGTAATTAAGTATATAACGCAGTTTTAAATACTAGCTACGCAGGTTAAGTGGAACAATAGGGCGCTTATGGTATAGTATAAGTAAGGACTTAAGGCTAAAGTCTAGGACGTAATTATTTTAATAGAAGATGCGGATACTTTAAGAGAGTTAATAGACCAGTTAATAAAGATTAATAATAGGATCTATTAAAGGGAATAAGCTAAAAAAGGGCAAGACAGAGTTCCATAGTTATATAAGGCGTAGAGTATATAATAACAGACATAGAGTTAAAAACTATAGAATGGCGCAGAGCTAATGGACCTAAGCGGTACTAAAGAAACCTAAAGATGGGAAAAGAAACTATGGAAACCTAAAGGTTAAGGATTTAGTAATTAAAGGACCTAGAAGTAGAGGCTAAACCAAGGATCTTAGCAGTAGAAGATGTTTAGGCGGACTCTATAACAAGAAAAATGGTTTAAAGATAGGGCTTATATAAATTACGGAAAACAAGGTTATTTCGCCAGAGACTATAGAGGTGGTTAAAGTAACTATGCAGTAAAGGGAACCCGACTAGCAGGGGACACGTATATATAGAGGGATGACGGTGCACTATAAGGAACAAAAGAATGTTTAATTAATAGTTTCGCGTATTATTACAACAACATATACCAAATTTATGAGGACGCTAAGTACGGCGCAAGCTATTGGCTATAGGAGTTATTATTATCTAAGTTTAGAGAAACTAACAAACTAGCTTATAGATTAGACATTAAAGACGATAAATTTAACACAGGCGAAGCATTTACCAATAATAAGGCAATAAAGGTAGCTTACTAGAAGCATGCAGACCTTAGAGAAGTCGAAATAGAAGTAGAAATTAAGACTATTATAGAACAGGGTTTAGTAACGGATGCTATAATACCATTAGATATGATTTCCATCGCTTTATAAGATGATAGGAGTAACGTTTAGAAGAAACTAAGTAAGTAGACAACTGCTAGTGCTAGCTTATTACTTAATAAAGGCAAAAAGCTATAGGCTTAAGATTCTTAAGAAGAGATATAAGACGCTTAAGATTTTTAAGACGAGATAAGACACACCTAAGGACCCATAATGGATGAAAACCGATGGGAAAGGGCAGCTACTTAGTTTATAGACAAACAAATGAGTATAGGACGTAAGTTTAAGAACTACAAGTTTGGGGAATAAATAAGAACGTTATTAGGTAACCAAGATTTTAAAAAATAAATAAGGGCTATAGCAATCCTAGGTAAATATAGTGTTCAGCCTAAAGATTAAAAAGTTAATACTATAATTAAGAAGCAAGACGACTTTAAGGATCTAGCTACGAGACGCAGAAAATAAGAAACTATAGATAAGTTTAGGGCAAGAATTATTACATAGCAAGAGCAAAAGCTAGATAAAAGGTCAGCTATGCTAGGTTGTATAAGGGATAGAGCACCCGTACGAAGAGTTACTAATAGGCTAAGTGCAGGGACATCTAGGGCAAAATGGTTAGATAAACTAGAATAAGAAGAGGATCTAGATATCCTAACTAGGTTTAAAGAAAGACATACTAAAGGATGTTATAATATAGCGATAACAAGGTACTTTCTAATAGACAGACTATACACACTAAACCATTTATACGGAAAGTGGTATAGGCAACGACATAATAATAAATGGAAAGACTTTTATATGTGGCTAGATAAAAAAGTTGTCCAAGACTAACCTATTACAGAAAAACATATGAGTTATATTAAAGGGGTATTAATTATAATATTAAGGAACCTAGAAGAAGGATCTAGGGACTAAAGAAGTAAATAATAAATCTTAGTACCCATAACAGAGATACCAGTGGTTAGGTTAACTAGGTATAGGTTTAAACTTAAAAATAAAAACAAACTAAGAGTTAACCTAAGTTACTTAGTGTATTATATACTATTATGGATAGCTTGTGTAGATAACACCTATAACATGTATAGAGCACTAAAAGATAAAAACTGGAAGTACCTAGTAAGGATATATTAGGCACCCAAGGAAAGGCGGTTTAGGGACGCTAAGTATATACATAAATGGCACCCAGTAGAAGTATAAGGTTAGGGAGACTTAATACTTTAACCAGGAAGATTTCTTACGGAAGAATGCCTAGACGGATAATAGTAGTAAGAGTGCCTAGAGAACACTTATCCATGGCATGTAGAGGAAAAGAAATAAACTAAGTATTGGCTAAGAATAGACTAAGTATAAACAGGATCTAGCAGCTAATAGTTAGGAAAAGGGGAGGCGTATAGGACTAGGAGGAACTAGTATTAGAGCCTTAGACCCTTAAAGAAATGCAAGAATAATATCTAAACTTATAAGTTAAGTGGCAAGATTAGCAGTTTAAAGCGTTGGTAGATAGTGGAGTAATAAGGAACCACGTATTACTAAAAGTAGTAAAAAGGATAGGGTTACTACACAAATAAAAGAAACACCCGTATCTACTTATAATAATTTTAGGAGATTAGATAGCCTATAGAGGAGGTATTATTAATCTTAAAATAGGACCTATTTAGTTAACTATTAAAGGAAGACCAGTTAGAATGTCTTTTAATATCCTACTGTTAGGATAGGATAAGGTAATACTAGGAATACCTTAGTTACAGGAGTATAATCTAAAGATTAATTAGGTTATAGGTTAGGTTAATATTAGGGATACTTAATAACGCAAAGTGCGATAGTAAACCAAGTTGGTATGGTACTAAGTTGGAGCGATATATAAAGAGATTAAGCGAGGCTTAAGTTATGTACCAAAAAGATACCATAAGTATGGCAAAAAACTATGGTTACTAGAAAGTAAAAGGCTGTTAGAACATGCAGCCTAGGACTATAAAATAGAACTAAAAGAGGGAATAAATCTAAAGTTCTTTCTAATTTATAAGCTTACTGAAACCGAGTTAGTAGCACTTAAGGAGTTTGTCTAGGAAAACTTATAAAAGGGATATATTAGACTATTATAGTTATTAGTAGGATATCCAGTATTGTTTATCCTAAAGAAAAACGGAAAACTTAGAATGTGTATAGATTATAGACAGTTAAATAGTATTACTAGAAAGGACAGGTATCCTTTACCCTTAATTAGCGAAATCCAAAACAGGATAGGCAACGTAAAAATCTTTATAAAGATAGATTTAAGGTAGGTATACTATTAGATTAGGATCAAGGAAGGTAATAAATAGAAGGCAGCCTTTAGGTTAAAGAAAGGACTGTATAAGCTATTAGTTATGCAATTTGGGCTTATAAACGCACTAGCAGCGTTCCAGAAGCGAATTAATAGTGTATTAGGAGAACACCTAGATGAGTTTATTATGGCATATCTTGACGACATTATTATTTACTTAGAGAATGAGGAAGAATATGGAGAACACGTTAAATGGGTCTTAAAGAGACTATAGGAAGAACAGATGCTAGTAGTAGTTAAAAAATGCGAGTTCTTTATAAGGAAAACTGATTTTGTAGGATTTATTATTAAACTAGGGAAAATTAGCATGGACCTAAAGAAAGTTAAAGCTATAGTAAGTTGGTAAGAACTAAAGAACGTTACGTAGTTAAGGTTGTTTCTAGGGTTTTATAACTACTATAGGAGGTTTATAGCATAATGGTTAAAAAATATTAAGCCGTTTACAAGGCTAACAAAGAAGGAGGAACTATAGGTTTGGGGTAGTAAGTAGAAGAAGCTGTTTTAGGAACTTAAAGAGTTATTTACCTAGGAACTAGTCCTTAAAATCTATTAACTAAAGTTAAAAACGGTTGTTAAGACAGATGTATTAGACTTTATACTAGGAGTATATTTGCTATAAAAGCACTAGGACGCATGGCATCTAGTAGCATACTATAGTTGGAAGATAACACCACTAGAGCTAAACTACGATATCTATAATAAGGAATTGTTAGGTATAGTTACAGCACTTAAGAAATAGAGAGCATTCTTACAAGGTACAGAAGAACCATTTATGGTTAAGATGGATTATAAGAACCTTACAGGATTCCTAACAACAAAGGAACTTAACTAAAGATAGGTTAGATAGGCGGAAATGCTTACAGAATACTATTTTGAAATTTAGTATACTAAGGGTACAGATAATGCACGAGTAGACGCTCTAAGTAGAAAGGCTAAACTATAAAACGACAAAAAGCCATTAGGAGCTTTATTGCGAAGAGATTAAGATGGACTGATTAGGTATAATTATCTAAAGATTATAGCAACCAAAGAAAGTTAGATCCATAAATTACTAAAAAGTAATTAGATATAAAAGATCTAAAAAGTATAGGAGGAGGATCCAGACTTAGAGTAATACGAGAATAGAGAAGTAACATATATGCCTAAGTCTATTACAGAAGAGTTTGTTAAGGAATTCTATAAAGGAATAACACAAGGATACAACGGGTTTATAGGACTAGTGTTAAGACTTTAGGAGGAGTATATTGTTTAAGGAATCTAGGGATTAGTAAGATAAGTTATAAAGGAATATCTAAATTGCTAAAGAAACAAACTAACGAGGCATAAGCTGTATGGAGGGCTATAACCTATTAAAATACCAGGAAGACTATAGGAAGTTATATTATAGGACTTTATTATTAAGTTACTAAAGTTAAGAGATTCTATTATAGGACAAGATTATAACGCGATTTTAGTAATAGTGGATAAGCTAACAAAGTAGGGATACTTCATAGCATATACTAAAGAGATATTAGTAGAAGACGTTGCTAGAATCTATATAAAAGAAGTGTTTATAAGACATGGAGCACTAGACAAAATTATATTGGATAGAGATCCAAGATTTATAGTAGCGTTTTAGGAGGTGTTTCTAGCAGAATAGGGGGTTTGCGCAGCAACTTCTATAGCGTATTATCCGCAGACGGATAGACAAACGGAAAGACTAAACTAGACACTAGAATAGTATCTAAGGCATTATATTAATCACGTATAGAATAATTGGGTATTGTTACTACCAGTTATATAGTTTGCATATAATACAACACTATAAAAAGGAATAGGGACATTACCATTTAAGGCGAATTACGGGTACGAGCTAAGAATATTGTTATTGCTACGTTAAGCGAAGAAAACAAGTAGCACAGCTAAGTAAAGAATAGAGACGTTAATGAATCTTTATACAGACCTTAAAGAAACAGCTAAACTAGTATAAGAACGAATGAAAAGGTACTACAACGCTAAGAGATCTGAGGGACCAGATCTTAAGGAGGGAGATAAAGTATGGCTACTATACAAAAATTTCAAGAGTTGATGACTAAGTAAGAAGTTGGACTATGTTAGACTAGGACCTTTTAAAGTTAAATAAAGAATTTTATTAGTTATGTATAAGTTAAACCTACTAGCTAAAATAAAGATCTACCCTATATAATATATTACGATGCTAGAACCAGCATATGGAGATATTAAGCTACTAGTTTATAAGGCAGACACGTATAGAGGATAAAAGGAAGATAAATGGCAAGTTTTGAAGATTATTAGTTATAAGGACGTAGATAACGAAATGTGGTATAAAGTAAAGTGGATAGGCTATAGTGAGACTACCTAGAAACCACTAAGCAACCTAGAGAACGCTATAGGAAAGGTATAGGAGTATTAGAAGAAAGTAGGTTAGGTAGTATTAATAAAGAAGAATCGCCAAAGAATGAGTTACCTAAGGGGGACCTAAGAGAAGCAATTGCTAAGCTACTTGGAGTTGTTTCCCTTATAGGAAGAGAGCCAGTTTTTTTGTTACTAAGTTCCTATAGACCTTGTTAAATAAGTTTCTACTCCTTGGAACGGACCTTTTTACAACCCTTTTTAAGACGAAGAAGACGCGCTGAGGCAGTTAAGTACGCCTTATAAGCAGTATGAGTACGCTGAAGCTTAACAAGGGAAGCTGAGAGCTTATTATTAAGTTTTGTAGTAGTAGATTAAATACAAGACCCTATAATAAGTTACTTAGGGAACTTAAAGACTATTAAGAGTTATAGGACGCGTATACTTAGCGTTAGAAATAGAACAAACATTATAGGACGATTAAATATTTGCTTTAGTGCACTCTAAACAAGAGAATGGTTATTAAGATAAAGGGCTTACTAGCGCAATATAAACTAACCCCTCTTTCGCACAATAAGAATACGGAGATAGTATTATCTCACCTAGCGACAGTATGGAGGAAACCGTACGCGCATAACAAAGGGTTGAAGAAGAAGAAGATGCTTTAGGTATAATAAGTAAGGATATTAACCAAATCAATTAAATGGACATTACACCTCTAGTAGATAACTTGGAGATGTTAGGAATCTTTAAGGACGAAGATAAAGAGGAGGGAGATGGTATTACGGACAGCTTAAGTACGATATTATGACTACTTGGAGAAGAGTTGGAGGAAGCTAGTTAGTTAATATAGGCACAGTTTAGGATAGATCCGGTGGAACTATATAACGAGGAATGGTAGCTAAGGTCATATAATGTGATCTATGTGATCTATATAATCTGTGTAATCTGTAATAGAGTAGACAAAGCACATATATCTTACGGAGCGAAGGGATTTCTTAGGCATATGGTTGTATATTTAAAGGACCATAGTCCCTACCTAGATAGTTCTCTCTTTATAGTAAATCTTAGAATATAATTGGAGTTAATCTGTTAGGCGACTACTCCACCAGTTATTATTACGTTGTTGATTTGTTCTTACCTATATACCCAGCCCAATAATAGGACCCACCGTAGTTCCTACTATAAGGTTCCGTTACACTAAACTAGGGATCTTAATAGTAGAAGATGTTTAGGCGGACTCTATAATAAGAACAGTGGTTTAAATTAGGAGCTTATATAAATTACGGAAAATAGGGTTATTACACTAAAGACTATAAAGGTAGTTAGAGTAACTACGTGGTAAAGGGTACAAGGTTGTTAGAGTATAATAGTATAGATATAGGTATATTGCGCGGAACTAAGGAGTGTTTAATTAAGCACTTCGCATTTTATTACAATAACACATACCAAATTTATAAGGACGCTAAGTATAGCGCAAGCTATTGGCCATAAGAGCTAGAGTTAAAAGAACTTAAAGGAACTAAAATGTTAAATAAAGAATAAGATCGACTCTATAAGCTAGATTAAGATATTACAGCAATATATAGATAAAGATTAGCAACATTAATAATAAAGTTGGAGTATTTATTAATTAATAGCGATGAGGAAGAAAAAGGGACTAACTAGGAGTGCCTAAACCTTAATAACGCAATAGAAGCAGAAACTGAGACCACTACAGAATTCAGTTTAGTAACAGGCATTATAACACTATTAGATACGGTATCTATCGCTTTATAAGATAGAAGGAGTAATATTTAAAGATAATTAAGCAAGCAGACAACTGCTAGTGCTAGCTTACCACTTAATAAAGGTAAAAGGCCACAGGCTTAAGATTCTTAAGATAAGATAAGATATACCTAAGAACCTATAATAGATAAAAACTAATAGGAAAGGGTAGTAGCTTAGTTTATAGACAAATAAATAAGTATAGAATAAAGATTTCTAGGGAGCTAAGATTTTAACGAATAAATAAGGTCTATAGTAGTTCTAAGTAAATATAGTATTTAGCCTAAAGGTTAGAAAGTTAATATAATAATTAAAAGGTTTAATAATATTAAAAAACCATTTATAAGACGCAATAAGACAGAAACTATGGATAAGTTTAGGTAAAGAATTATTAGATAGTAAGAATAGAAGCTAGATTAGAGATTAGCTATGCTAGGACATATAAAGAATAGAGTATTAGTATAGAAAGTTACTAATAGGCCAAGGGTAGAAATGCTAAGAGCTAAGTAGTTAAGCAATCTAGAAGATAAAGAGGACCTAGGAGTTTTAACTAGGTTTATAGAACAATATATAAAAGGTTGTAACGATGCAGTAGTAAAGAGATACTTTCTTATAGACAGGTCTTATACACTTATAGAGCTATACTAAAAGTAATACAAATAGCGCGGAAACGATAAGTGGGAAGATTTCTATATATGGCTAGACGAAAAAGTTATAGCAGATTAGGCTATATTAGAGAGACAAATAAGTTATATTAAAGGAGCCTTAATTATAATATCTAAGAATCTAAAAGAATAGGCTGTAGACTAGAAAGAGATAGTATAAGTATTGGTACTAGTAAATAAAATAGTAGTGTCTAGATTAATATGGGAGAGGTTTAAACTTAAGGATGAGAATAAACTAAGAGTTAACCTAAGACACCTAGTGTATTACATATTAGCGTGGATCGTATGTATAAATAATATATATAACATATATAGGACACTAAAAGATAAACATTATAAGTATTTAATAAGAATGTATTAGATAACGGATAAAAAGCGGTACAGAGACGCTAAGTATATATATAGTTGGCACCTAGTAGAAGTCTAAGTACTAAGAAACTTAATACTTTAACTAGGAAGATTCCTTATAGAAGAATACCTAAAGGGATAATAGTAGTAGGAGTGCCCTAAGAATACTTATTTATGGCATATAAAGGAAAAGAAGTGAACTAAGTATTAGCTAAAAGTGGATTAAGTATAGTTAAAATCTAATAGCTATTAGTTAGGAAAAGCGGAGGCCTATAGGACTAGAGGGAGCTAGTAGTAGAGCCTTAGACCCTTAAAGGAATTACAGGACAATACCTAAATTTATAAGTAAAGTGGTAAGATTAGAAGTTTAAAGTGTTAGTAGATAGTGGAGCAATAAGAAACTATATATTACTAATAGCAGTTAAAAGAATAGGGTTACTATATAGGCAAAAAAACACATATACCTATTAATAACAATTTTAGACGATCTAATAGCCTATAGAGGAGGTATTATTAATCTTAAAATAGGACCTATTTAGTTAACTATTAAAGGGAGATAAGTTAAGATGTCTTTTAATATCCTACTATTAGGAAAGAATAAAGCAATACTATAGTGGGGTAAATTGACCTACTATATTTAATATTTAGTTTGGGTATGGTTTTAGGAGAGCATAGGCCTTCTATAGGTATATAAATTGACCCGTGGCCTTAGAGTCTTTAATAACTTATATAGGCTTAATGGATAGTTTGGGACACTTAATATACTTTTTTCTTCTTTTCTTATATTGGGAAAATATTCGTAGGATAAGATTTAAGTAGACTTTGATTTTCGCATTTCGCGTAATTAACATGCAATTTAACTAACTTAACACGCAATTAATTAACTTAACACGCAATTAACTAACTTAACACGCAATTTAACTAACTTAATATATAATTAACTAACTTAACACATAATTTAACTAACTTAATATGCAATTAACTAACTTAATACGCAATTTAACTAACTTAATATGCAATTAATTAACTTAATACGTAATTTAACTAACTTAATATGTAATTAACTAACTTAACAACTTTAAAAGCTAACTATATATTTCTTAACACGCAATTAACCTACTTAGCAACTTTAAAAGTTAAATAATACGCAGTTAACCTAC
>Ga0307507_10000766_pt1 | contig 70674 bp, 33 predicted proteins | sample 7_EM_MG_FD_207223 | JGI IMG/M metagenome (GOLD analysis project Ga0307507, IMG submission 207223) | Populus trichocarpa ectomycorrhiza microbial communities from riparian zone in the Pacific Northwest, United States - 7_EM | ecosystem: Host-associated > Plants > Roots > Unclassified | place... | reverse complement strand
GCGCCGCTAATATCTAGGCTAAGTATTAATACTATAAAGTCCTTTCGCATAGCCTATGCAGTTTTAATGGTAGTAGCGAGTAGTGTAAGTGCTAATAGCGTTAAGCGATTCTTTCTTGCCCCCATTTGGCTTTGTAGTAGTAGGGCGTGTTCCTCTACTATATCTGCTATGCGGTCCGCTATAACCTTTTCTAAGATCTTGCTTAGGGTGTTTTCTAAGGCAATAGGGCGGTAGCTTCCTGGGATTAAGTAGTCTGCTTTACCTTCTTTTTATAAGACGACTGTTGTTATAGATCTTCCAAATCACGGATAGTAGCCTATTATAAAGCATGCTCTGGCTACGTCTACAAGCCAAGGTGCTATAAGTGGTCCATAGGTCTTTAGGGCTTCATTTAGGATCCCATCTAGTCCTAGTACTATATTATTTAAGAGGCGGCTGATAGTTCTAGCTATTTCTTTAGTTGTTATATTGCTGTCGACCCTTAGGCAAGTTACCAGTGTTTTACTAGTAATATCGCTAAGGTTTACTAGAGCCGGTTAAGGGAAAAATCTTTCTATAAGGATCTTTACCTTCTCATTATTGTTGCTTATAGCCTGTGGTTTGCCTACTCTTTATAGGGGTAGTAGGTATAGATCTTCTACTAGGCGTCCCGCCTTTTTCTTTACCTATTTCGCTATAGTCTAAAGGCCCTTGTTATAGGGGAGACTCAAGTTAGTAGTGTATTTATTTATAAACCGTCTCCAGTTATTCCTTGCTTCTTTTCTTAGGGTATTCTTTAGCTGGTTTCTTATGTCTTTATATCATCTCTCGTCCTTAGAATTATGGCTACTTGTATATTTCCTCCTTGCTTGTTATTAGCCGGCTACAAGGGCCGCGTACTATGCAGACCATACATATCGCGTATAGGGGCCCGGTTTTAAAACCGGGCAGTGCTCTTCCAGCCCGCTTTTAATTGCTGCCTGGATCCTTTCTAGTCTTTAATTAATTTCCTTAGGGGTAGCCAATAAGCCTCGCTTGTTTAGTATTAGGTGGATTTCTTCTAGGTCTTAGAGTTATTATTTAATTATATTAAGGAAGCTATCTACGTTAAGCTTCCTTATTACGTATCTTTTACTATTTAGTTGTGCCTTAATATCTAGATCTAGTTATATCTGGATAGGGATATAGTCTAAGGTAAGTGCCCATTCTTCTTTAGGGGAGCACCTTTTAAGTCTCTGGTATAGGTTTTTATCCATAATCGTAAGGTCGATTATACTTTTAGCGGTGCCCTATTGCCATATAATTGCACCTGGGGGGGTAGCTAGCTTAAGGCCCCTATTATCTATAGCTCTTAGTAGGCACTCTACCTATTAATTAGCAGCAACATAGATGCCTCCCCACCATAGGTGGTGGAGGTTCATATCTCCTAATAGAATGGACTCTACGTGTTTAGTTTCTAGCAAGCTTATTACAGATATAATATTCTCTATCTATACTACCCCTTTAACCCTAGGGTTATAGATATTAATAATTTATACTAGTCCCCTGTATATCTAGATGGTTATAACTACAATATCTAGGTTAACTACCTACTATAACTATAAGGCAAGGCTAATATTTTTACTAATTATAAAGCATATACGTGTGGCTGCTTTTGGTTTATACAGGAGCTAGAATCCTTAGGGGCAGTATATTAATTATATATAGGTATTATAATACGGCTCTTATATAGCAAGAATATGGTGTTTCTCTAGGTCTAGACTGTCTAGTAGGGGCCTTGCTAGACAGTGGTTCGTATTACCGCAGTTGTACTATATAATGGTTAAGTGGCGGACCCCCAGCGGGGGTCCTTCGCCTCTCCTTCGCTCCTCACTTCTTCCATTTCCACTTTCTCTAAAATATTTAAAACTTTTATCTCCTGTGTTTACTCCCTAGCCACTACTTATTTTATATAGAGCTTTCCATTCCTATATCTTATATTCCTACTAGCCTTTCTAAATATAAGTCTATTATTGCCTCTAGTTCTTCCCCCATTCTTACTGGTTGGCTATATACCCCTTATAAGCCAGCTGCGTGTGTTATATTTACCGCGTTAAATCTAATTCTTAATTATCTTGGCCTTGAACTTGCCGTAGCCGTCTATAGGGGTCTTCCTACTAGGCGTTCTTTCCCTTGTGTCCTATATGTCCCTTATGTCCCTATTTAGTCTAGTAATATCACACAGCGTTGCTTTTGGCCCGTTAAGGCTTAGGATGGCTGGCTTAGCCCCCTAGTGTTAAAGGTAGGAAACGCTAGGAAGACACCTATATCCCCCTAGCTTATCGCCTGTTATTTCCATTTATATGACCTAGCGTGTAGTTATTTCCGTAGCTATTAAGCCCTTTCCTTCCATCTCCTGTATTTAATGCAGTCTTCTCTCTCCTATACCTTATGTGTGCTTTGGTGACAGTTCGCGCATTTTATTTAGTCTTAATTTGTACATTATCTTGTATTATAGGGGCCTGTATAATGGCCGCAGCATACCTATACTACGCATGTGGATTAGGTGTGTCCCTATTATGCGCAGCGATAATATTGTTCCAGGCGTAGTCTATGGTTATAGAGCCTTATGTTGTATATAAAGCCATTTATAATTATTCCTTTTTGGATAAGGAGTTTTTGCATTCCTAGTATATATACGCTGATGATAAGGGAGCCATGCGTTCGTCTGTTGTCTCCCTAGCAAGTCTCTGGCGCCCCTTATGTCCTCTTATTATTCTCATTATATGCTTGGTTTATATTTTCCTATTAAAGCCATTGGATCTGGGTAATTACAAGTCCTGGTATAAGGCGTTCCGTTTGTTTTACTATCTCCTATATAGTTGCTGTATTGTCCGCCTGGCGTCCCCTTTCTACCCTAAGGCTTATGGGAACCGACAGGACTTTAACTAGGTGACCAGAATACATATACATTATAAAACTACTATACACAGCAAGTTTGCCTGAACTGCTTGCCCAGTTCCTTGCCACGGTTAACGCAGCAGCTGGTGGACAAAGCCAGCTCCTACCCATGTGCACCTGATTTGCTCTATAAGCCTATCCCTACAGCCTGCCCCTGCCTAAATAGACCGACACGCGCATCCGTCCTTTCGGGCTATACAGACAGTGTCGTCGACAAGGTATTAATCCTTCCTCCGAGACAGGTCCACCAGGAGTTAGAGCCCAGTAAAGGGGTAAGGTTCCTGGAGTCGTCCGTCGCTGCCATTGTATACCACGCCCCACAGCCGTTGGCTGCTTCGCGTTACCTGTGACGCTCTCACAACAACAGGCCAACCGTGTCTTACAGGCGTGGGCCCATGATAACTCAACGCCGCGCAGCTACCGTCCCTCAGCCGCCTACTAACCAAACTTGTTGTCCTCCCATCTTAACCAACACCTGCATCTAAGTCCGTTCCAGCCTGCCTATACAGGTTCGTCCTAGCTCTTTCTTGGTCCGTTCCGGATTAACGTCGCCGCCTAGAGAAGGGTGCCCCTAGCTCTTTCTTGGTCCGTTCTAGATTAACGTTGCCGCCTAGAGAAAGGTTAACGCCGCTGCGTAGAAAGGGAGGATTAACGTCGCTAAATATGGTTAACGGTGTTAAGATTCTTCCTGTGCCCTCACTATAGGTATAGTTTTAGAGCGGAACAAGTACAGAGGTGCCCTGTCGTCTCCTTAGATTCCTATTGCTTCCACCAGCAAATACAAGCGCTGGCTTGTGGCCCTAGGTCGGCGCCTAGGTAGAGAAACGTCGGGTAGTTTTTAAGACCATTCCTCTGTTCTTGATAAGTTGCCTTATGTTGTTGACGAGCGCCAAGACCCGCGAAAACTCTGCTGTTCTGACGGCGTCAAGGACGACGCATTCGAAAGCGCCCTCTAGCCACAACGTAACGCCGCTGCATCAGTAACAGACGAGATCCTCATTCTCAGCTTGACCGTACGGACAAGATAAGACGGAAAGGAACCCCTATAGGACAGTATGGGTCGGATCTCGCTTTTGGTGTTCCTTCTTTATAAGAATATATCTAGATAGTTATGGTACTCTACTAGTACCTTTATAGCGGGGTTAGTGTGCTTCTTTAGTGCTAGGGCCTTTTTAATATCGGCTATTATAACAGCGAAGATTATATATTTAGGTTTCCTAGCAAATTATACTAACGGGGTAGCTCTAATTATATAGATATTTAAGGTATTAAGCAAGCTTAGGTTATCCTTAGTTTCTTATATAGTTTTAGGTTTAGTATTAGATACGAAGTTAGTATTAGATTTAGGTTTAGGTTCTTTAAGTATCCTTTTTATAGTAAAATACTAGTTCTTCTAATACTTTTATATATTAAGCTTAAGCTTAGGCTTCTGCTTAGATTAGGGCGGTATAATAGTTAGGGTCAGTTTATATAATTTAGTGCAATTTTTAGGTTCTTAGTGGACGTTAGTAGAATTCTTAGGTTAGTAGAATTAGGTGGACGTTAGTAGATTTTTTAGATTTTGGCTTAGGGTCTAAGTAGCAAGTTATAAGGCACTTCTACTTATAATAGGAGGCGGTAAATAAAAGCTTAAGGTTGTTCTAATTAATAGTTACCTTATATAGCTTTATCTAGGGTTATTTAAGGATTACTAGGTAACCTAGGGTAGTTATAAAGAGCTTAACTAATTCTTTATAGTTTAGGTATTAGAGTCTTAGGGCCGCTATATAAGTAATACAGCCTAAGATAGTATATTTACTATTAAATCTAAATACATTAATATGCTGGTTAAGGGGTATTAGGGTAAACCTATTATCTTATATAAAGATCTTATTAATAAATCCTATACCGCTAGCTCCTATATCAATTAGGACTTAAGTATTAGCCTATTAACCTTTCTACTAAAAATGGTAGTTAATGGTTATACTACAATCCTAAGAGTTAGGGTTTATAATATCTAATATATTTAATAAGATTCTGTAATATAGCTATCCTAGAGAGCAACTTAACTCTAAGATATACCTTTTAGTAGTAAACAAAAAGGGGTTCCTATAGAACGTTAGTTATAACTTTATCCTTATAAGTAGTACTTACTAAATATAGGGCTAGAACTAGGTAAAGATTGGAGGCGGTAACTAAAGGATTAATATAGTAAACGGTTATTAGTATTAGCTGTTTATATATTATATTAGGGTATAGGGACGGAGTAGTATCTTAAGATATAGTCCTTACTTCTATATTTAAAGTAAAGGCCTAGCTTAATACGTTATTCTTATTTAGGGGACCCTAGTAGAGCATATCCTAGGGTCCCTATATTAATATCTATAGTATTAGGGTGCTTAGGCTAAGACAATAACTTAATAGACATTTATAAAGTTATTATATTATATTAGGGAGTAGGCTTAGGTATTAGGCGTAGTATATTATTATACTATTTATTAATAACATTTATATAGGCGTTAAGGGCTCCTAATAGGTCTATACCTATTAAGGAGGTTTTTAGTTTAGGGCTTAGGGATTTAATAAGGCTATTAACTAGTATAGAGTTATTCCAGCCTATTTCCTTTATATAACAGTTAAATTTAGAGAAGTATACTAGGAAGCTTTTCTTTTTTTAAGTTATATAATTTATCTTCCTTTAAGCGGTAGCTTAGCGGTTTAGGTTACCATATATAGCTTTAAAAAGTACAACTAGGCTCTATACTAAGTTTAGCTAAAAAGGTTTAATAAGGTTAGCTATATCTCCTCCTAGTTAACTTAGGGCATAGTAGAGTTAGTTAGCTTTAGTTAGGTAATAGTTAGTATTACTAGTTAGCTTATTCTTAAGTTAGCTTAAGAATAATTAAAGCTTTTATTATTTACTGATAAATACTAGGGGGTCTAGTAGTTTTTTAAATTGTTATAGTATAGTAAACGGATTTATAGGATAAATATCTATAGCTAGCTTAAGGTTTATACCTAATAAGCCAGGTCTAGATTTAGTTATTTATTTTTTATTTATAGGTGGCGTATTAGTAGCCTCTTAGGCTAGTATTTAGTTTTAGGGCCCTAACGCGAGTGCCTTAAAGATATAGACTTCTTTTTAAAGTGCTTTTATTAATTCCTAGTGCCGTACTTCTTATTTAGCTTATTATTTAGCTATAGTGGCCTATTTCTATGCAAGGGCGCCTATAAAAGACTTCTATATATTTACTAATTATTTTTAGAGTATGGATATAATATTAGTGGCCGTTATAGGGGTTTTAAGGTTATTTTATATTTTAGACAGGGCGAGGCGGGGTAGAGTATAGGTTTTTAATATAACGTAGTATTATAGAGTAAGTATAAGTAACAATAATATATAACAAAGTAGATATTATTAAGCTACGTATATAAACTATATAATAATATTAAGACGTTGCGTAAGAAAAAAAGGTAAGGAAATAGGAGGAAAGGGGTATATATTATTAACTTAGTTACTTAGTTAATACATATATAGGGCAGAATAGGCTTTAGGTTATAGTTCTAGTAGAACTTAGCAAAATATAGCGGAATATAGTAGAGGACGGCAAATTACCGTAGATTGCCGTTACGTGATAGTAAATTGCCTTAGATTGCCGTCATATGCCTTAATTAGCTAAGTCGTTAACATAGAGGTCGAGACGGTGGAAACAGGTAGACGTGTGTAAGGTGTCATGGAGGTGTCCTGTGACAGTAGGTAAAGGCTAGGTTCCCCTTAAAAACCACTGTTTAAACCTATATAATAAGCTAACGGTTTAACTATAAGAGAAAATTGCGGTAGTTTTAGACTACCTACTAACCTACTAGAGACTTATAACCTAATATTTATTACTAGATTTAGAACTAAAGCAAATTAATACCCATTTTAACTAGTAAAAATGGCCTTATAGCAACTGGAACCTATTAGCTATACTAACGGGAGCTAGCGCCAGAAGATAAACTATAACTATTCTTATACTAAAAGCGGTTATAACTGCCTATATATAAGCCTTACCCGACCTACTATATACTATACCTTTGGCTAGTACTTGTTATAACACCCCAGTTAATCCTACCACGGTTATATACTTTAATTATAAAAAGGATGGCCATTTTATCTTATCCTACTTAGAGCTAAAGGATATAGGTAATATTAAGGAAATAAAGGAAGAAGAAATATCTAATAAGTTAGGAAAAGAAGAACTCTAGGTAAAGGCTCCCCCCTAGGGTATCCTATTAATCTTAAAGAGATTAATCTAAGTTAGCTAATAGGCAGAAAACACTTTATAGTTCTATATATAGTATCTTAAAATAAATATAGAGTTAATATAACTGCCCTTATTAACACTAAAGTAAATAACTTTACCTTTATAAATACTGCTTATATAAATAATATTGCTAAGTTCTTAAATATAAATGCTATCTAGCTAGAGAAGCCTATTTAAATAAAAGGCTATAACGGCTAAGCCGGTAAGCCAATTACCTATATTTTAAAGCTATATATTGCTATTAATAGATAATGCTAATTTAGTATAACCTTCTATATCCTAAACCTAGGGTTCTATAATATAATCCTTAGCTAAAATAGATATCCTACTTTAATATTTGGCTAAATGTGCAATAAAGACAGTTTATTTAGCCAGAGAATAGACTAAAATTACCCTTCTTTATTAGAGAAATTTAGACTAACCGTAGGACACTAGCCGTAAAGGCTAACCCTATCTATTAGTAGGATATTAGGGACTGTAACCTAGCCTTTACCTAAAAAGATACCTACCGCAAGACTGGTAGGAACTCTATACCGATAATAATACTCCCTTAAAGTTCTATAGTTAAAAAAGACTTTACTTATAAAAGTAGAATGGATAGTAATATAGATAACTTCTAAATTATAAAGATCCGGCTAATATAGAAGAGGATATACTAATAGGATATAAAGGATAACCTTTAGAAGATATAATAAGAGCTAAAGGGAGTAAAGATAACGCTAATATGCTAAAGGCCCCTAAGGCTATAGGCACCCCTACTATTACATAACCCCCCTATAGTAGATATTACGGTAATTAGTACTACAGGTTTCCACTTTAATATATATTAGAAGAATAATAAGGTCTTTATAACTAGCTTACATAAAATTAATTAGATTATTAATAAGAAGGAAGAGGGGCTAGTAAAGAAAACTAATAAGGAGCTAATTAAGCGCCTTTTCCTTATTTGCCTCTTAGACTATAGAGATATATTCTTAAAAGTGGCTTTAAATATACTACCCCCCCCCCTACTAAACCTATAATTATAAGATTTAATTAAAGGCCGATAACTCTCTAGGCTATAGCCCCCTTTACTAGCAAACTATAGAGGAACTAAAAGTAAGAAAGTAGTACTTAATTAATAACCTCTATAAAGGGTTTATTAAGCCAAGTTAGGTCCCTTTTACTTCCCCTATTTTAATTATAAAGAAGCCTAATTGTATAATTACAGCACCTGTCGTACTAACCGCGTGCCTACGCGTTCGGTACGCCGAGTACGCGTTTACGCGTTCGGTGCACCAACCACCCGCTTACGCGTCTGGTGCACCCCTAAAGCACTAACTAATTAGGGGGGAGGTGCGTTAGTATATAGACCACGTAGTCTACCTCAATAGAATTAACAGTCACCACCTTCTAAATAAGCATACGATACTATACGTATTTCGTGCCCCTAGACACGACTCACTTATACCATTAAATTGGTACCGACACTGATTAGTGAGCGCGCACAGATTAGGAGATATGCACTTGCTTAAAAGACGTCCAATGCTCCACCTTACAAGCCCCTATTTCAGTTAAAGAGAATTAAAGTACTCTAGATTTGGAAGACGTCTAACGCTCTACCTTACCTAGAATTACCTTGAATCTACCCTGGTTTTGGAAGACGTTTACGCTCTACCTTAATTAGAGATATTGACCACTGTACTAGTAGTTAATGTGACCACGTTAAGAACATAATTACACCAAGAACGCGACCACTATATCCTACTAAAATACCCCGGCCTCCTCTCTGACCCCTTATAGAGACCTTTTACCCTTTTATAAACTGTTACGGACCTGTTAATTACTTTTACGGACTATTACGGAGACCTCTTACCCTCCTGCAAACCACTACGGACCTGTTAAGACCCTACAGAGACCCCCTTACCCTTCTACGAACTGTTATGGGCCCATTAACTAATTTTACGGACCCTTATAAGACCTCTTCCACCCGCTACGCACTACACTACACTATATAGTATGGCAGACATTAGCAAGCAGGTTGATGAAGGTTAAAAGAAGTGGAGATAAGGAGTCAATGTTATGTTTATAGATAACGTTAACAACTATATCAAATTTAAAATCCTTAAGTATGAATACTTTAAGCTTATAAACGTTGACCTATGGGAGCAATACTAGGAAGACTTTGTGGACTTTACGGAAGCTATCTTTAAGGAATGCAACCCTACTACTATCCATAACCTATGGACCCTTTTACGTAACTAAGGCGTATGGGTTAAAAGAAACAAATGGGTTACTGTTATATAGTCCTTATACAATACAATATATAAGGAGAACCGAACGGAATGGACTAAGGAAGAAATCCTAGACGAGTACAACACTACTAAGGAACTCTTTGCTTCTTCCAAACTTAATATAATCGCTAGCCTTATACCTAACCCTCTTAACTAAATTCGTCCTACAAACCCAAGCAGTTTTGGAATTGACCTTACTGGCCAAAGCATACCTAGTACCCAAGTCACAGACCGTAATACCCCTGTAAACCAAAATACGGGCTAAAACCCTTCCGCTACTGCCTAAGTCACAAATCTGTAACCCGCCCAAGTTATAGATCCGCAACCCATCTAAGTTATAAATCTGCAACCTACCTAAGTAAAGACCTACGGCAAGGAGTTAGCTAATCTAGCTAAGCTCTATACTGATAAATCTAAGTACAGTGGTGAAAATGATAACTTTAACTTTAAACTAACTATCTTTATGGACCTCTGTTAAAAGGTTAATATTCCTAAACAGGAGTTTAGCCAAGCCTACTCTACCATGCTGCGCGGCCTAGCACTTGACTACTACTACACCAACCTTAAGAGTAACCCCCTTAGTGTTCCCTTTAATAAGCTATGCAAAGCTATATATAACTACTTTAAAGGACCGGAATATAAGCGTGATATTCTTACCTAATAGAATATAACTAAGCTACGGACCGTAATTAACAAGAATACTGAAAAATCAACTACAGAGTGTCTGCAGATCCTTATTAAAGACCTCTAGCACCTACAGCATGGCCTTAACGCTAAGCTTTAAACAGACGACTTCCTGCACAACAAACTTATTACGGCTTGCCAGGAAGTAGAGCCCTGCAAGTATGCCTACTATAAGCCTATAGATACCTTAGCTGGCCTTATTAATAATCTACACTCCTCTATTATAACATACAAAGTCTTAAACCCACTAAGCAGCACTTAAGCCTTTACTACGGATATTTAATATCCACAAATAAACTCAGACGTCTACTTTATGGACTGCCGCTACCGCTAGCAGCACCTGTACCAACTAAGTTCTACCCATAACCCCCGCAGCAACCCCTGTATGAAAACATACCCCCGTAGACAAACCAGTTAGAAGTGCTTTGTGTACGGCAAGGAAGGATGTTGGTCTATAAGGTATACTTAGGAAGAACATAAAAAGTCTAGAAAGAGACTTAATAACTAGATTAACTAGTTCATTTTAGAATATAAAGGAAAGGAAGTAGAGGAGCCCCCTAATAAGTTAATAGAAGCCCTTATAATTAATTTTAACTTAGACGCTTAGGAATAGGAGACCTCAGAGACATTCCTAACTACTTTTGGACCTTTTACGGACAGTTAAGCCTTTAATACTATAACCGTATTAGCCGACCGCTCCTTTATACACTCAATTACACCTAAAAACTGGCCCGTAAGTACACCCGTTGGACCCGTTACAGATGTTACAGACCGCGAATAGGACCCATTTGCATATATTACTATAGAATGCTATACCCCTAAAGAATTCTATGGCATTATAATTGATACAGGTGCCTTTAAGAAGTCTACTATAGGTTACGGATAATACCTTATATATAAGACTACTGTAAATGATAATATGGATATTAATACTATGTAAGCTGGGGCCGTAAATATCCAATTTGGTATTGGTTTAACTGTATTAATTAGATCAGTCATAGTTAAGACCCTAATTGGCCTAGTTAACTTCCACATAGTAAAAGCGGACACCCCTTTTTTACTCTGTCTTGCAGATATAGACAGGTTATAGGTCTACTACAATAATATTATGGACACCTTAACTAGCCCCGCAACTGCCCTAGGAAGTAAGTATATTACCCTACTAATTATATAATGATTTGGACACCCGTTCCTTATATAGGGAGAGACTTTACGGACCTATATTTAGGAATCTTTTGACTATAACCCGTGCTACCTTACTAGTACTGAAATCCGCTGTTTGCACTGCTGTTTCGGCCACCCATTAGCCGAAAAGCTATATAGAGTTCTTAAACGCTCTGGACATAACGACGTTAATAGGAAGGCAATTGACCACCTAACTAAATACTGCTCTTTTTGCTAGAAATACAGACATTCCCTAGGCAGATTTAAGTTCACCCTTTATAAGGACCTTAATTTTAACCACTCAGTATATATGGATATTATGTATATTAACGGCAGTCTAGTATTATATATAGTTGATAAGGTAACCCACTATTAAGCCGCCTGTTGGTTGCAAAATATATCCGCAAAATATACTTAGGACATTTTACGGACCTGCTGGATTAACACATACCTTAGACCCCCTAAGTATATTACCCACAACGCTAGTAGGAACTTTATTAGTAAGGAATTCCAACAGTATGCTATGGCCATGGCTATTTTAACAAAAGCCGTTCTAGTTAAGGCATACTGGTCCGTTGGACTTATTAAGTAAGCTTACCTAGTTTTATAGAGAGCTTACCAGATTATTATGGACGAGTGTAAGAATATCTAAAAAGAACTGGCTTTACAGATGGCTTTAAAAGCCATTAATGATACTGCTGGCCTTAACGGACTAGTACCTACCCTCTTAGTCTATGGAGCCTACCCAAGGATGAGCAAACTGGACCCTCCTGCCCTGTCTGTTATAGATTGAGCAGCTATAATATAGAAGGCAATGGCCGAAATAGTTAAATTACGGGCTAAATAAACTGTTAATAACGCTCTGCACCACCGTAACGGACCTAATATAACCCCAGTATACAACCTCCCGCTTAACTCTGAAGTCCTTATATGGCGTAAAAGCGGCAATTGGACTAGACCTTACTGTCTACTGGCCGTAGAAGACGAGACCTGCTGTGTATAGCTCCTTAGTGGACCGACAAGCTTTAGAAGCACGTCTATAAAACCCTATTTTCGGTCCGAAAATATCTATAATGTTAAGCTAGACGAACCAGAAGCACCTACCAAATTGGATAAACTAGAAGCACCCTTACCTACCCTAGAGGTCCCCTAGAAACCTAATAAACCTGTAGAACCTGCTATAAAGTGTGGCCAAGGATGCCCCTGCAAGAACCCCGTAATGGAGAATTACTTAACCTCTATAGGCACATTTGCAAAGCAATCTCTGCCTATGGATATATTAGTTCTAGTACAGGAAACCCCTTTTACGGACTTATAATGCAAAGAGATCAATGGACTACTTAAGAAGGGCGTCTTTACAGTTATAACGGAGAGAGACGTTCTGCAAGGCGTCCGTATATTTAACTCGCGCTTTATTAACGAAATTAAGCACCCTAGTACTGACAAAGCCTTTAAAAAATTAAGGCTTGTTATATAAGCCTATAACAACCAAGGAAAGGACTTAGTCCTTATATAATTACCTATAATTCAACGAGTTAGCCAATGGATTATACTTGCACTTATGCCGGGGCTATAGTAAACCAAACCCGTAGCTCTCTACTTACGGGATATCTCGCAAGCCTATATGCAGTCTAATACCTACCTAAGTAGGGATATCTTTATATAACTACCCCGTAAGCTTAACCTACAACCAGGAACAATTTTATGGGTTATAAAACCCCTGTATGGAGTACCGGAAGCTAGAAACTATTGGTTTAAGACATACCACTAGTACCATGTCTGTAAACTTAAGATGGAGTAGTTAACCTATAACCCTTGCCTCCTATATACCCTATTAAACGGCCTTGGTATTATTGGACTCTAAATAGATGATACCCTCTTCTTAATAGACCAGATATTTGCGGATGCTAAAGAGACTAAACTGCAAGAAGCTAAGTTCCTAGTAAAGCTGTAAGAGCAGTTAACTGAGCAGACTCCAATTAAGTTTAATGGAGGCTTAATTATATAAAAGGGCAACTTAATCTAGCTAACCCAGGAACGCCAAGCTTAAAACCTAAAGCTTATTATAGCAAAGCCTACGGACCTTACCAGTTCCCGCGGAGAGACCTATAAGACCGTAAATACGAAGGACTAATACGCTGTATAGCGTGCAAGAGGCGCCTATATTGCCATAGTCTGCCAACCTGAATCTGCCTACGACTTGTCCTTTACAGCCCAGACAGTAGATCCGCAAGAAGAAAATGTTAAGCAGCTTAATAAGTGCATTTAATGGTAGATTAATAATGCGACAAGAGGACTTACTTTTATACCGCTAGACCTAAATTCTATTAGCATAATGGTATTTACGGACGCCTCCTTTGCTAATAATAGGGACCTGTTATTGCAAATTGGCTTTGTAATTATACTTACGGACCGTAATTAGGATGTAAATATACTGTACTGGTCTTTAATTAAATGCAAGCGAGTAACCCGCAGTGTACTAGCTTCTAAACTATATGCACTAGCCTATGGCTTTGATATAACAGCCGTAATTAAATTAACGATCCAGAAGATCCTACAATTGGAGCAGCTACCCCTGGTTTTATACACTGATTTAAAGTCCCTCTATAACTGCCTAGTCAAACTAGGCACGATATAGGAGAAGAGGCTTATAGTTAACCTAATATGCTTACGTTAGGCCTATGAATGACGTAAGATTACGAAAGTTAAATGGATTAGCAGCGGAGACAACCTAGTAGACGCTATAACTAAGGCAAAGCTGTATTAAGCTCTTAAAACCCTAATTAATACAAACAAGCTTAACCTAAAGGTTACAGAATGGGTAGAGCGAGACTAATAAAGCATTTATGGTTCAGTTACGGCCCGTTAGAGGGCCGTATGGTACATTTACGGCCCGTTAAAAGGCTGTATAGTTCATTTTACGGACCGTAAGCAGGACTTACGGCCAGATTGGAGCACCATTTGGAAGGCAACCTAGAAGGCACCTCAGGAGGGATTTCCTATGTATTTTTTTATGTGTTTTATGGTTTTATTAAGGCAATTACGGAGGCTATACACAAGTGGTTTCATTTTCCAAGTACCGCCAGTGTATAATTATAGCACCTGTCGTACTAACCGCGTGCCTACGCGTTCGGTACGCCGAGTACGCGTTTACGCGTTCGGTGCACCAACCACCCGCTTACGCGTCTGGTGCACCCCTGAAGCACTGACTAATTAGGGGGGAGGTGCGTCAGTATATAGACCACGTAGTCTACCTTAATAGAATCGACAGTTACCACTGTCTAAATGAGCATACGATACTATACGTATTTCGTGCCCCTAGACACGACTCACTTATACCATTAAATTGGTACCGACACTAATATTATGGGACACCTCTATAACACCTTATACACGTCCACCTTTTTTTACCGTCTTAACCTCTATATTAACAACTTAGTTAATTAAGGCACATAACGGCAATCTAAGGCAATTTGCTATTACGTAACGGCAATCTACGGCAATTTACTATCCTCCACTAAATTCTACTAGAACTATAACCTAAAGCCTATTCTACCCTATATATATATTAACTAAGTAACTAAGTTAATAATATATACCCCTTTCCTCCCATTTCCTTACCTTCTTTCCTTACGCAATATCTTAATATTATTACACAGTTTATATACGTAGCTTAATAATATCTACTTTGCTATATATTATTGTTACTTATACTTACTCTATAATACTATATTGCGTTAAAAACCTATACTCTACCCTACCCCACCCTGTCTAAAATATAGAATAACCTTAAAGCCCCTATAATGGCCGCTAATATTATATCCGTACTCTAAGAATAATTAGTAAATATATAAAAGTCTTTTATAGACGCCCTTATATAAAACTAGGCCGCTATAGCTAAATAATAAGCCAAATAAGAAGTATGGCATTAGGAATTAATAGAAGCACTTTAAAAAGAAGTCCGTACCCTTAAGGTACTCGCGTTAGGGCCCTAAGACCAAATACTAGCCTAAAAGGCTGCTAATACGCCACCTATAAATAAGATAAAAATAACTAAATCTAAACCTAGCTTATTAGGTACAAACCTTAAGCTAGCTATAAATATTTATCCCATAAATCCGTTTACTATACTATAATAATCTAAAAAACTACTAAACCCCCTAGTATTTACTGGTAAATAATAAGAGCTTTAATTATTTTTAAGCTAGCTTAAAAATAAGTTAACTAGTAAAGCTAACTAACTCTACTACGCCTTAAGTTAACTAGGAGGAGATATAGCTAACCTTATTAAACCTTTTTAGCTGAACTTAGTATAGAGCCTAGTTATACTTTTTAAAGCTATATACGGTAACCTAAACCGCTAAGCTACCGCTTAAAGGAAGATAAATTATATAACTTAAAAAAGGAAAAGCTTCCTAGTATACTTCTTTAAATTTAACTATTATATAAATAAAATAGGCTAAAACAACTCCGCACTAGTTAATAGCCTTATTAAATCCCTAAGCCCTAAACTAAAAACCTCTCTAATAGGTATAGACCTACTAAAAGCTCTTAACGCCTATATAAATATTATTAATAAACGGTATAATAATATACTACGCCTAATACCTAAGCCCACTCCCTAATATAATATAACAACTCCGCGAATATTTATTAAGTTATTATCTTAGCCTAAGCACCCTAACGCTATAGATATTAATATAGGGACCTTAGGATATACTCTATTAGGGTCCCCTAAATAAGAATAACATATTAAGCTAGGCCTTTACTTTAAATATAGAAGCAAGAGCTATATCTTAAGATACTACTCCGTTCCTATACCCCAATATAATATATAAACGGCTAATACTAATAACCGTTTACTATATTAATCCTTTAGTTACCACCCCTAATCTTCGCCTAGTTCTAGCCCTATATTTAATAAGCACTACTTATAAAGATAAAGTTATAACTAACGTTCTATAGGAACCCCTTCCCGCTTACTACTAAAAGGTATATCTTAGAGTTAAGTCGCTTTTTAGGATAGCTATGTTATAGGATCTTGTTAAATATATTAAATATTATAAACCCTAACTTTTAGGATTATAGTATAACCGTTAACTGCCGTTTTTAGTAGAAAAGTTAATAGGCTAATACTTAAGTCCTAATTAATATAGGAGCTAGCGGCATAGGATTTATTAATAAGATCTTTGTGTAAAATAATAGGTTTACCCTAATACTCCTTAACTAGCATATTAATGTATTTAGATTTAATAGCAAACGCACTATTTTAGGCGGTATTACTTATATAGCGGCCTTAAGACTCCAATACCTAAACCATAAAGAATTAGTTAAGCTTTTTATAACTACCCTAGGTTACCTAGTAATTCTTAAATAACCCTAAATAAAGCTATATAAGGTAACCATTAATTAGGATAACCTTAAGCTTCTATTTACCGCCTCCTATTATAAGTAGAAGTGCCTTATAACTTGCTACTTAGACCCTAAGCCAAAATCTAAAGAATCTACTAGAATCTACTAGTCTAAAATTTCTACTAACGTCCACCTAATTCTACTAACTTAAGAATTCTACTAACGTCCACTAAGAACCTAAAAATTGCACTAAATTATATAAACTGACCCTAACTATTATACCGCCCTAATCTAAGCAGAAGCCTAAGCTTAAGCTTAATATATAAAAGTACTAGAAGAACTAGTATTTTACTATAAAAAGGATACTTAAAGAACCTAAATCTAAATCTAATACTAACTCTGTACCTAATATTAAACCTAAAACTATATAAGAAACTAAGGATAACCTAAGCTTACTTAACACCTTAGATATTTATATAATTAGAGCTACCCTATTAGCATAACTTGCTAGGAAACCGAAATATACGATTTTTGCTATTATAATGGCCAATATTAAAAAGGCCCTAATACTAAAGAAGTACACTAACCCCGCTATAAAGGTACCAGTAGAGTACCATAACTATCTAAATATATTCTTATAAAAGGAAGCTAATAAGCTACCGGAACGCCGTCTATATAATTATAAGATTATAATTAAAGAAGGAAAACATTCTAGATTTAGACCTCTATATAGAATGTTCTAAAACAAACTCTAGGTACTATAGAAGTACTTAGACAAATATCTAGATAAAGGATTTATTAAAGCAAGTTCTTTACCCGTAGCCGTACTAGTAATCTTTATAAAGAAACCTGGTAGTAGTCTACGCTTCTATATAAACTACTAAGCTCTTAATGCTATTACTGTTAAGAACTAATACCCAATCCTATTAATTTAAAAAATACTAAACTAATTAAGTAAAGCTTGCTTTTATATAAAGCTTAATATTATCTACGTATTTAACCGCCTCCGTATTACAAAAGGAGATAAATAGCTTACTATATTTCGTACTTAATACGGACTATTTAAGTACTTAGTAATGCCATTTAGCCTTATAAACGCCCTAAGTTTATTTTAATACTTTATAAATAACACCCTGCGCCTATACCTAGACGTCTTTTATACTACTTATATTAATAATATCTTAGTATACAGCAATAATCTGGCTAAATACTAGAAATACGTTAAACTGGTCCTATAAGCCTTGCGTAGAGCCGGCCTATAATTAGATATAGATAAATGCGAGTTCCATAAAACGGAAGTTCTATACCTTAGACTTATTATTTCTATAGACGGCGTATAAATAGACCCTAAGAAAGTTAAAGTAATTATAAACTAGTAAGAACCTAAGAACGTTAAAAACGTAAGGGCCTTTATAGGCTTCGCCAATTTCTACTAATAGTTTATTAATAACTTCTCCGCCCTAGTTTTACCCCTTATAGCTTTAACTTAAAAAGATAAAGCCTTTATCTTTAATAAGGAATATAAGAAGGCCTTTACCTATCTAAAAGTTATATTTACTACCGCACCTATACTCTAATACTTTAACTTAAACCAAAAGAGTGTTATAGAAGCTAACTTATCCAACTACATTACTGGAGGCATTTTGTCTCAGTATAATAAGGAAGGAGTACTATACCCTATAGTATACTTCTTAAAACAACTAAGTCTAGCTAAATATAACTATAAGATCTATAATAAGTAATTGTTAGCCATTATTAAATATTTTAAATAATGGTAGCCTAAACTAGAAGGTATAGGATTTCTAATTAAGGTCCTTAGCGACTATAAGAATCTATAGTACTTTACAACCATAAAATAGCTAAGTTATCGTTAAGCCCACTGGTTAAAATATCTATCTTATTTCCAATTCTTAATTATATACCGCTTAGGCGTTTAAGGCTAGAAACCTAATACCCTAACCTAACATTTGTAAGACGCACTAGCTTAAGAAGAAGCGCGCTCCTACTATAAGCAGACCCTACTCTACCCCAAGCTATTTAAACCCCCTACTAAAGATCTTATGGTATACGTCCTTAAAATAACCAATTAATTAATTAAATAGATTATAGTTAATAAATACTCAAACAATAAGTTTATCTAAGAGACGCTTAAACTAATTTAAGATGGCGTTAGACGCTCTAAAAAGATTTCCCTAAGTAAATACGAAGCCTATAAAGACCGCTTATACTACTAGAACCGCCTAGTAATATCTAACTATAATAAACTTAAGCTTAAGCTTCTTAAATATATATATAATCTACTAATAGCTAGTTACCTAGGCCAAGGAAAACCCCTAAAACTGCTTTAATGGGAATATTATTAGCCAAATATATATAATATAGTATAGAGGTATATCTCTAGCTGCTATACCTACCGACGAGCTAAAGCTTTATATAAGACGTACAACGGTTTTTTAAAGCCACTACCTATTCCGGACCGAATATAAAAGGATATTTTAATTAACTTTATTGTTAATCTCCCCGCAAGTAAAGGCTGTATAAATATTATAGTAGTTATAGACTAACTATCTAAGATAAAACACCTAATCGCCTACCCTAATATATTAGTACCTACTATTGCCTAACTGTTTCTAGATTATATATAGAAACTCTATAGACTCCCTAAAACAATTATCTCTAATAAAGGCCACTAGTTTATCTCTATATTTTAGAAAGAACTAACTACCCAACTCTATATTAAAGTACTATTGTCTATAGTATACTACCTAGAAATAGATGGTTAAATAGAACGTGCAAATACTATTATAGAACAATATATTCGGATATACACGTCATATCTATAGGACGACTGGATAGACTAGCTTATGTTTACTATGTTTACTATAAATAACTCCGTTTTAAAAACTATAAAAGTCTCCCTATTCCTAGCTAACTACAGCTAGTATTTACAAATAGGTTTTAAACCCTTTAGTAATATTCCTCGCCTAGCTTATTAAGCCTTACAAGTTATAGAAGTAAATAAATTTATAAAAAAGATAGAAGAACTATAAGAGTTCCTTACTAATAAAATAACATGGGCCTAATCTGTTTATAAAGCCGTAGCAAATAAGAACTAAACCCTAGCGCTAGCCTACTAAGTTAGTAACTTTATCTAGCTAGATATAAGAAACCTAAACATAAAACAGCCTATTAAGAAACTTAATTAAAAGAACGCCGGCCCTTATAAGGTTAAAAAAGTTGTTTTTTCTTATACCTACTAACTAAAGCTCCCTAATACGGTTAAAATCCACCCCGTATTCTATACGTCAGTCCTCTACCCTACTGCCCCTATATTGGACGCCCTGCCTAAATAGATCCAGGACCCTCCTCTACTAGTTAAAGTAGACGGTAAGGATAAGTACTTTATTAAAAGGATTAATAATATTAAGTACGATAAGTGGAAACACCAGTATATATACCTTATAAAATGGAGAGGCTTTACTAAGCCCTTATAGGAACCTATTAACTCTATAGAACTTATATAAGCTATAGAAGACTTTTATAAACTCTACCTAGAACTACTATAGCCCCATCTCGCAGAAGCTTAAATTTAAAGGGGAGGTACTATTATGGGACACCTCCGTAACACCTTATATACGTTCACCTATTTCCACTATCTTAACCTCCATATTAACGACTTAGTTAATTAAGGTATATAACGGCAATCTAAGGCAATTTGCTATTACGTAACGGCAATCTACAGTAATTTGCCGTCCTCCACTATATTCCGCCATATTCCGCTAAGTTCTACTAGGACTATAACCCAAAGCCTATTCCGCCCTATACACGTGTTAACCAAGCAACCAAGTTAACGATATATACCCCTTTCCTCCCGTTTCCTTACCTTCTTTCCTTACGCAACGTCTTGACATTATCACACAGTTTATGTACATAGCTTAATAATATCTACTTCGCTACATATTATCGTCACTTATACTTACTCCATAACACCTACTAGGTATAGAAATTAAGTCTAGAACTTAGTAAAAGTTTAGTTTAATTTTATTATTAGGTAATTATAGTTATATTAGGCATCTTATACTTTATTTAGATTAATATAAATAGTAGCTAAATACTATATTATCTTATTAATAGATATAAACTAAATATATAACTTATCTTTAAACTTAGCCTAGAGGTATTACTAGGTGTCCCTAATAGTTTAACTAAAGAGGTAGAGTATTTTAGCTTCCTTAGAGGGGAAATAGTTATAGTTAATACAGAGCTTTCCTTATACTTAGATCCTCTAATTTTTAAAGGTAGAGTTTATTTTGTTAAATAGCGGCTAAAGGTTAAAAAACTTAACGGATTTTAATTATTTTACTATTATATCCGTACTACCTAAGGTATTATATTTAGTGGAGTAAATAGGTTAACTAAGGCTTCTAATAGGGGAGACTAAGCTGTCTTATAGGGCTGCGAGGCTCTTTAGGATCTTATCTAGAGTCTTTTACGTAGCTTAAGCTATAAGGCGATTAGCTACCTACTTAGCCGCGAGATTATAAATCTGCTCGCGTATACCTAGAGTATTATTGCTATCCTTAATTTCTAATCCTAACTAGATCTTATGCTCCTTTTAAGTAAAGGCGGCTCTCTTAAATAAGCTTACTTTAGGTGCTATTATTAGCTACCTAGGGATTTATTAGTATTATATAATTCGTTTTTAATACTAGGGTTTAGGTTAAGTACAGTCTAGCCTATAAAGGGGGGGTATTATTAGGGCCTTCCCTGGCTATATATAGTATTTAATGTTTAAGTATAACGCGTTAACGCGTCGTTGCGAACAAAGTTTCTTTCTAGAGTAGGATATTATAGAGGCCTTCCTAGGCTCCAGTACCGTTATATTTAGCGCGTGTTATTAGTAAGCGCCTTATAAGCTTATAGGTCTTGGATAATATCGCAATCTTAGATAGTATATATTTTGGCTCGTATAAGCTTTAGGTAGTAGTTTTATAGAAGGCGGTAGTATTTATTAGGTTCTTATGCTACTATTTTTACAAATGTCTCAGCGTCTTATATTTTGATTTTAATAAGTAATAGCCCTTCCGCTTGCTTATCCGTAGTTATATAGTTAATAAAAGATAAGATATTATTGGTATCCACCTTATTAAGGCCGTCGTGATTTTTTAAGCCACTAGGCTTTCCCTTAGGGGTTAAGGCTGGCGCTAATAAATCAAGTTCTCCTAGGATTGATTGGCGTCGTAGGTTAAGTATAGGTATTGGATTATTCTTTAGGTTTAACATAGTGGCTAGTAAGGAATATTGTCTTACTATTATGGATTCCTTAGAAGTATAAAGTAAGGTAATTTATAGACACACTGCTTCTGGCAGCGCCTGCAGTATTGCAGAGACGTAGAATTGGTCGTAGGCTTAGCGTCGGTGATAAAAAGGCGCAACGTAATGTTATGGGACGGGGGCAGTGGCTACAGAACGTATGTATCCGAGGAGTCTACAAGACGTTGCGCGATCGATCGTAAGGGTCGAGGGCGTAAGGAGGTGATAACGTATTTCACAAGCGAGTTACCACACAAGCGAGTTGCCCACTTTTTGCATATACCATAACGTAATCCACAAGCAAGTGGCCAGCACAAGCATGTGGCCACCCCAACAAACTCACCAAAAAACCAAAAAATCGTTCTTTAATATTTCAACAACGGCTTAATAATAAATTATAAAAATTTGTAATTAGACTCTTATACCTACTTTAAGACCTCTATTAAAGTTTTAAAGTAATTTAATAAGTGGTTTTTAAGATATAATAATTAGGCTTAAATTAAAAAGCTAAATCTTAATATATTAATAATAGGTAAACTAATTACTCTAAAACTCTAATAGAGGTCTTAAAGTAAGTTTAAGAGTCTAATTATAAATTTTTACAGTTTATTATTAGGCCGTTGTTAAAATATTAAAGAACGATTTTTTGGTTTTTTGGTGAGTTTGTTAGGGTGGCCACATGCTTGTGCTGGCCACTTGCTTGTGGATTACGTTACATTTTATAATAATATTTAACCACAATATCACGTTTAGGGCAAGCAGGTATCTACCCTCTTTTTCTAAAGTTAATAAAGGCATTGCGTTATAAGTTATTTAAAAAGTAAGATCTATTGCGCAGTATATGCAAAAAGTGGGCAACTCGCTTGTGTGGGTAACTCGCTTATAAAATATAGCTAACCTTTTATACCTATTCCGAGACTCTACTCTAACTTTAGAAGTAATCCATTAAGTAGTTCTAGAGAAATAGCAATTTAGCTCAAAATTAGGGCTAAAACTCAATAAAACTCAATATCTTAATAACGGCTAGGCTTATTATTCTAGAACTTTAACAGGAGTCTTAAAATAGGTATAAAAGGCCAGCTATAGAATTTTAAAGTTTATTATAAAGCCATTGTTAAGATATTAAAATGCAATTTTCCCAATTTTTGGTGGTTTTTGGGGTTGGCGGATGACTGATTTTGGCGGATGACTGGTACGCGTAGCTGACGTAAGCTGTACGCGAGGTGTACGCGGGAGCACGGGGCTCTCCTATAGAGGCCCCTGCGGTGGGGTTCCGTGACAGGTACGCAGGACGACGCAAAAATGGATTTCCCTTTCCTTTTTGGGACTAGTAGATACCCCCCATAAGGTCGCCAAAGTTATGGGAGCTCTATCGCCTAAGCAACGAGATTTTAGGCGGTCTATATCCCAAAGACCCCCTAAAGGCCCCCAAAACCTCAGCAACCTTATAGGCACCTTAAGGGGGGAAAACCGCTAGTCCCAAAAAGGAAGGGGAAATTCAATTTTGCGTCGTCCTCCGTACCTAACGTTCTATCCTTAGTGGCCACCCCTAAGCTCTTATTATATTAATTTATTTAATTAAGGACTCCTTAATAACTAAGAGCTTTTAGAGCTTTTAGTGATATTCCTTACTTGATTAGTGGCCTTTCTAACGGTGGAGAGATAACAGCGGGAGGCTGAATATAGCAGCAAGACGATGGCAGGATTAGCTTCTAAATGCTTAAGAGTAATTTGCATTTGGGCTTCTTGATCGAGCGGTTGCGAATTGGGGAGAGGCGGAGGCGGAGGCGGAGGCCATAGTTGTGGTGTTACACAAGGATATTTTGATCGAGAAGGGAGCGATTCGAATCGCGACCAGGGGATGTCTCGGATCAGTGGTTGTCTCGTTTGGGTGGCGACTAGAAGAGGGTGTGCGGATTGCTAGCCTCCCGGCATTTACCCCATTTGTACGTTACCTAGGCAGGGTCCAATCTAAGTCACCCCACGCCACGCTGCAGGAGAAGTGCATGGCAAGATTCAGTTCAAGGCTTGCGCAATCCCAGCTCATTCATTAGTATTGGGCTCCATTCTTGAACTGAATAGGGGTCTTCAAAGAAAGCTTGGTTGATAATCGCCGCTTCCACTTGAACGAACGGTTAAATACATCCAGCCTAATTAGCAGCCGATGCCACCTATTTCCGAAAATTTCCACTTTCGAAGGAACGATCGTTACTGGTGAGAGTTTGCAAAAGGAGCCGGAAACGTTTAATTTTCCCATAATCATTGGTGGACTCCAATCAGTAGAAATGGCGAATGTGTTGGGATACCCGGAGAGATGTCCTCCAATGAATTGAACGGGCCCAAACTCCGTATAGAGGATGCATCATACCTAGAACATCCCACTTACTCAACAACTCAAAGATCAGAATTTAAACATCCGGCTTATCTTCGGTGGAGCGTAATCCTACTATCACCGCCGGTGCACTCATATTTTTCAAACACCTCCTTTGCGGGCCTCTAGTTTAGGCACTGCGCAATTTAGGGGCTTTCTGAATGACAAGCATTAAGGCGTACGTGATTGGCGGTGCGACATTGTCTTTATCATCTAAAATGCTCAAAAAACCCGACAAGGTTGTGCCGACTAGCTGAGAGAAACCTGCATAATCAAGGGGAGGTTTTCGTCACTGTCAGAGCACGTAATTGGGGCTGTCAGGTTAGTCTTCTTCGAGAGCAAAGTGCGTCATGCCATGCAGCAATAAGCACATATATTGAGATTAGTTCTTTCAAACTGGTGGGCGCGATTCCTAAGATCTAGCAGAACCAAACTAGATAGATATATTGTCATGCTTAGGGATGTTAGGGAGGACCGAACCTAGCAATACTCCAAAACAGAGCTGAGAATAGTTGTGATGATTGAGACAAGCACGCATGAAAGGCCACTAGGCATGTAGGATGGGGGTTCGGGCCTCTAGAAGACTCCTGCTTGGAAAGCCGTGGAACAGTGGGCCGTCAGCTAGGACAGCCCCACTTGGGGAGCCGATCGCAGGACGTTAGGGGACACCGGTGCCGTGTTCATGGGAATTCTAGCGACATTTTCGAGATAGGATTTTCCCTTGGCATTTTACCTTTTGATCTGATTGTTTCGAACCGTAGTTCGTCGAGCGGAGCTCCGTCATTCGCCGCACCACCGTTTGGTGGGGACTTCCCTGTAGAAGCTGCCACTTTCCTCGTTATGATACTAGGTACTGTCGCTGCAGCTTGACCCTGGGCTTGAACAAGCCAAATGATCCTTCACCCAAACGAGTTCGCTGCTCAAACCTTAAAGCAAATACAACCATCGGTTGAATTAGGATCACCATGGACCCTCCCTCGTAAGCAAGGAATGCCTTATGTAGTTAAGCTCAGCATGACCGGCCTGCCGGAGCAAGGTGAGGCTCTTTGTGAAGTTTTGTATGCAAAACTTAGCAAAGCAGTTTGAGGTTTGCCACATATCATGCGAAACAGGATGCGTCGGCAATCCGTGTGTTTTTCTTGCCAGTGAGCTTTGGTTATGCTGTCCTGAGTGATATATGACAGTGGCCCGAACCATCAAGCGAGTCATGAAGTTCACGCCACACCATGCTCAACAAAGATGTCGAAACACTTCGGATGTTTCATCTGTACTGCCGAGTACTCGGGATTGGCCCGTCCGACGCCCGGTTTTAAAGCCCTTAGGGCTGTTCCTTGAAAGAACGGACCTGGGTGTTCGTTGTTTCATGCTGCGTCGCCCTATCTCGAGCACGTTTTCTTAGCTTACTCACATTCACTACCGGGAGTCCGCCGCCCCACATTACCATTCCTCAGCTTCTTTCGAGCATGCCTCGCAGGTGCCAGGCTCACCCCTGCGTCGGAAGCCTCGGACGACTACCCCAAGGGGGAGTAAGGCTGACGGGTCTCAACTGAAATCTTATGTTTAGAACTAAACCAGTAATTGCCCAAGATTATAAGTTTGCATAGCCCCCCAACTAGGACTAGCAGGTGAGGAGCATTCTTGTAAGCGTGCAGGATACATGTGATGCAGGGAAGAACGCTGATATGTCGCTCTGGTGGATGCAAGCAGTTTTCAAATTCTGAACGCCTCGTATGACAAAACACCGATGGTTTGAGACACTATCGCAAGATTACCAGCCGAGGACACAGGTGGAAAGTCATTTCTCGCATACTTAGCCTTGAAATTGCCGAAAAGGAGCGTGATGGGTCGTGGTCAGAGAAGAAGTGGGATGAACTGCATTAGCCTTAACGTATCAGGATTTAAAAGTAAAAATGGAGTCGGAACGGAAAAGCCCTGACTCAGTATTACACACCACCAAGGGATAAGATCAAGACTATCCTCACCAACTATAGCTAGAACAGGTAAGGCACGGAGATTTCTCTCAACCACGCGTTCTGCCGAGGCTCTCCGAAAATCTCTCAAGATTGCCGAAGAGTAATACTATAGAGGAAATCTATGAATGTCGAGCATCCAACAGAGGCTAGTGCTCAACATAGTTCTGCCGGAAAATTCAATACTAGTATAAACGGTAAGCTCTTGTTCTTACCCTAAGGCTTTTCCAACAATAAATTAATCTGTTCATTGTGTATCTTCTTTCAGTCAGTAGCCAGAATTGATTGTCGAAAATAGAAGCTCTTGAAATGTTCTCTGCTGTCGGTAATTTTCGGCACTAGATGAAAAATTTTCTGCAGAAGCTGCTTTAGATGCAGACCTTGATTTTCATTTAAAGAAAATGAAGTATTTAAACTCGTTTGGTATTGTATAGTCAGGTACACTTGGCACCACAATGCTCAGCATTGACCAGAGGTTTGTGTCCGAGACTATTATTTGGTAACACGTGGGGGCAAGCGAATGGCATCAAACGCCAAACTGGGTCGAGTCCCGTTGCATTCTGCTGTATTGAGATTTGAAATTTTGGATAACCGTGTGGTGGAATCCAGGCAAGTGATACTGGTGGCGGCTCCGGGATACTCCATAGGGCGATTAACAGTATGGTACGGCGTAGAAAGAAATTTTCCGAACGCTGTCCCGAACATGGAATTGCGGTGAGAAGTAACGCTTGCAGCAACGATATCGGAGTATTTAGCCGGGATATTAAAGGACCACAATGACATGGTAATTAACGTTCTATCGAGCTCCATTATGTGAATCTAACGATGGACGATGTTGAGTATTTGTAAAGGTACTTGTACATGTATCTTGTGCGTTTATTTCATTGATTGGTGCCAACGTAGTCTTCGGCTGCATGACCGACATCGTCTCAAAACCGGTAGTGATGGTTAGGCAACTTATTGCGAAAATGTGCCCTGCCTGGCCATACTTTCAGAGAAAATAGTGGACCATGTATCCTATCTTGACCGGCCACTCCATTTCAAACGATGCATTATGACCCGCTGTCTCACTTTACGGATGAGATTGTGCACCGAGAAAAACGTGGCCGGGGCAAACACAGATATTCTTACTAGTAAGAGGTCGAATCACTCGAGGTTTCGAAACCCTGAAGCTTACGTCCTAGTAAGACATACGGTGGTATTTAGCTACGAGACTAGTAGCAGTCGCACAAGCTCGCCCTATCTCGCTCACGATTTGTGTGACGTAGAATGTCGATGACGCGAGATCTCTAGGATCCGGTCAAGAAGACAACGGCTGAAGGGGCTAGAAACAGGTGTAACCCTGTATCAATTTTCCGACGGTGGCGAGAATCGTGATTGCCAGCACTAGGTGCTGGAGCACTGGCGATGAGGTATCGTTGTTTAAGGGATCCCTAACCATGCAACATGCAGCAGGCACCCGCTAGCGGACCAGTGAGAACTTGGGTACGCCTGCATTGCTTTTACATTAGCGATGCCGACAACAAACGTCGGTCGAAAATTTCAGGGCTTAAACTGAGACTTGGAGTACATTTTGCTACGAAAGGTATTTGAAGACTTTTCCCGTGGGTATTCCCATCCCCGCCGACCCTTGCGCCTTGCTTAAAACGAAATCATGATCACTTAGACGGCGACGAAGACGATCCGGCCTTGCCACCAGATATTTTTGATTTCGATGATGTATCTTTGCAATCACCTGAAAAGAGAGAATTGGCATCAGCTTACAGTGGCTCGCAAGCAGCCGGCCAAACTCACCGCAGTTTTCATCGAGCCTGTACTCTCTATGTAGAGCATTAGTCACCTGCTGCAAAGTAATAAGAAAGGAGCTGGCTCTTACATCGCCACGACATTTGCTGGGCATCTTTTCTGTGTCTCCTGGTATTTCGTACACCAAGCTCTTACTGTATAGCGAAGATGGGTACATTTGTAATGAACTTGAGTATAATCACACATTTCTGGTAGCGAGTTGCGGGGTAAGACGAATAGAATAAAAGTGCTTTTTCTTGGGATAAGAGCTAAAGGATTGGGGCTTGAAAGTGCTTTTTCTACATAAAAACGGCACGAGGGTGGGCCCATATTAAAGGCATCTCTTCCCGTCCGTTTGTAGACGCGGGTGCGCACTCCATGGGTTTTTCAACGCAAAATGAGTGGATCCTGTATGACTAGCTATGATCTGACCGGAGGTTGATTACCACTGGTATGTGCTTCTGATTTGGAAGTCCAACGGACGAGGATGTCTCCTGGAGGGGGGACGTGGACTGAGCTGACCAGGAATGCAGCCAGGCCATGGCATCTGGCAACATCCGCATTGTTAAACTCACACATAGTTAGCTGATATACATACTAGGTTCCACGTTGGTAGCTAACAAGGTCCCGCGTGCGCGGAATGCTGGCCGAACACTGCAGGCCTACAACGACGGACATAGGCGACTTAGTGGGAATGAGGTTCTCCCTTCGCTTGGCTGACTTGTGACTTGGTGAGCAAATCCGTGCGCACCAGCGATTGTAACAATTGATGAACTCATTTGATACCGAATAAAACCCTGCTTAAGGCCCAACTCGAGGCCCTCGTCATCCCTCTCTCACTATCCTTGAAATCGTGAGGGGTACCTTGATAGGCAACAGGTTAAGACCGAGCTTGTCATGAGCTAATGGCCATGTTCCGCACCATACCGACGAGGAATGAAACATTAAAGAGCGAAAAAGGCGCCCCCCCGACGGCGACTGCTTCCCAGGAAGGACACCGATACCGAGCGAACGGAGCAACTTAAAAAAACATTACCCCCCATCAGGTCGACGACATACGCACATGTGTCCGGTGGGCCTTGTGTCCGGTGGACCCTGGCGTGAATCCGGGCTGTCCCAGGGCCCGGGACTGGGACTAGCCCACCTATGGGGTAGTTGGAATGCGTTCCAGCAAACCGTTAGAACTCCCTGAACAATCCCAGGCAACGCATGATTATCTCAGCTTCATGCTTACCTTGTGGGGAAAGGGCCTGTGCGGTAGAGGCAAAACTGTTGTTGTGTTTCGCTCAGGTTTCAGCCCTTATATCCAGCCAACTACTTTTTGGCCCGCGAGGCATGAATCGCGTATCCACAAGGCACGGTAAAACGCCGAGGGAAATGACAGAAGCGACAGGCAGATGAACTCGTGGGAATCTTGGTCATTCACCCATTCCACCCATTAACAGGTCGCCGAGCAAATGTTATGCCACTGCGAGCCGAACTGAAATCTAGCAGCGGTAGCACGGTGGTGGGGTCCAGCAATATTGAGATGACCGTCGGTACTCCGCGAAGTCTTCCAATTTGTCGATTTCGGGACGTGATCTGGAGTTCTAGAACTGTTTTCGGAGCACTCCGTGTACACGGCCTGCAGCATGAAGGGTCTTTGAAGATTAGCTGCTTGGAACGTCTTCAGTACTAGCCAGTCCCTTTATCATTCGCTGAATATTTCCGTGTGGCTGTTGTACCGAAATCGACGATCCTTAAAGCAGGCAGCTCTGATCGTGATGGCGTGGCCGAATCTAGCCCTGCCATCATTTAACGTCAGTGGTGTGGCAATACCCTTCAGCTAGCCGATGCTAGTTGCTACTACTCACAAGATCGTTGAGGCCCCCTAGCTAACCAGCTCACCAAATAGGTAGAAAGGTTTTTCTTGCTCGGTCCCAGCCATAACCAATAAGTGTTTCAAACGACGCGCCTCGTTCCGTATTCGTGTAGTTGACCGAAGTCGCTATGATTCAGCCTGAAATGGTAATGTACTTTCGAAGATAACGGCCTGGTTGTGGCTTCTGGTTGGTGAGGCTTCATTACCACAAACTTTTCTTGAGTGTCTCCTCACCACTGCCGCATTATCCAAAGAAACGCCACATAAAAAAATTTACACGCAATATGACTCGAGATTCTCATAGGGAGAAGTGGGGATATATAAGGCAAGATGGTTGCAATGCACCATGGGAACTAATGCCAGTGCCGCTACGACTTCATCCACTCATGCCAGAAGACGACATACGGGACGTTATCGCTTTTCCGAAACCATCGGAGAATAAGACATCGGAGATAAAGCAAGCGGCCATATGGAGGTGTATAACATGCTCTACTATCAAAAATCCCCATCATACTCGTCGGCGTCAAGCCAACCACGACACATCCCCACCGCTCGTCCCCACCTTTTGAACATCTTGGCACTCTCTTCCTTGGAGATATTCGGCCGGAAAATCATACGGTCTTTCTGGTTGATCTCTTTGAGCTCATCGAATTCCTTCCATATATCAACGGCGAAGCCGGCTGCGATGGCAGCTCCCAAAGAGGTGGTTTCTCGCATGGCCGGCCGGTCGACGGGGATGCCGATAATATTTGCTTGGGTCTGTTTCATATAGTTCGCAGAGGTCCAGAAAGAGGGTAGAACAGGTTCTAATATACTTACTTGCATGCATAGATTGGAATTGCTCATCCCTCCGTCAACCGCAAGCTCGGCAAGTTTGTGTCCACTATCTAGTTCCATAGCATCTAAGATGGCTTTCGCTTGGAAGCAGGTAGCCTCAAGTGTAGCTCGAGCTATATGGCCTCTCTTAGTGTGCTGGGTTATTCCGAATATTGTCCCTTTGGCATCGTCGATCCAGTATGGCGCGAAAAGTCCACTGAATGCTGTCACGAAGACGCATCCTCCATTATGATCAACGGTCGCTGCAAGCTCGCTGATCTTGTGAGGGTGAGTAATGAAACCCAAATTGTCCATCAAAAATTTCACCCCACTCCCAGCGACAGCTATACTACCCTCCAAGGCATAAACAGGCTTGCGGCTGCGGCCAAAATCATATGCGATAGTAGCCAGAAGGCCATGCTTAGAGATCACGGGTTTTTCGCCGACGTTGTAGAGTAAGAAACAGCCTGTACCGTACGTGTTCTTTGCCGAACCGGGAGAAAATCCTTGCTGACCAACGAGGGCGGCAGATTGATCTCCTAGACAACCAGTGATGGGGATACCTTTGAGAAGGCCGAAAGCCATGGCACCGAATGAATCTGGACAGGATGAGGATACAATTTTAGGCAGCCTGATTTTTTCACGGTCTAGCCCAAAGAAGCGCAGTAGGCCATCATCGTACTGGATAGTCCACAGATTCATGAACATAGTCCGGGAAGCATTTGTTGCATCGGTGACATGGACATTCTTCGCGCTCCCTCCGTTTAAATGATAGAGCAGCCAAGTATCAATGGTCCCGAAAGACAACCGACCCTCGTCGTAAGCCTTACGGACTTCCTTCACATTGCGAAGGAGCCATATGAGTTTTACAGAGGAGGGATAGGTTGACAATGGCAGACCACAGATCTCTTGAAGTTTATCTGCGCCCATTTGGCTCTTCAATTCACGGACCAGTCCCTTCGTCCGTGTGTCCGGCCAGGCAATGGCATTATGGAGTGGTTCACCGGTGTTTGTATCCCATACAACAGTTGTTTCGCGCTGGTTGGTTACACCAATGGCTTTAATGTCCAATATATCATGCCCTTGATCCACAAAGGATTTTGCTGCTTTCTCTATGCATATACGTACCGAGGTGACGATTTCCTTCGGATCGTGTTCGTGCCACCTAATTGCAATTTCTTAGTGCGCATATACGTTATGAGCATTTTCAGGGCACTTACCCAGATTCCGGATATTTTTGGGTGAATTCGACCTGATGTTGTGCGACGGACTGGCCGAGTCCATCGAATATGATAAATCTTGTACTTGTAGTTCCCTGATCTATTGAGCCAATATAGAATTTCTTTAACTTCTTTCCGTTCAGATGAGATTCTTGAGACTCGGTCACATTTTCCTTTGGGATTGGTTCCGGGATTGTTAAGCTCTCTGCAACTTTCTCTACAGACATTTTTTCGTATATCCTTTATAATCCGCTCTATTGTATGTCCTCCATCCGCTAGCTAAATGACCATGTCATCAGAACCGATGCGTTCCGAGAATTGGTCCGATTGCTGAGTGTGTTTTGTATGAGGCAAGCAGTGAGCTGAGACAATGCTCTAGGGGGTTTAGAGGGCAACGACGGAAACAAAACAGTAAATTCTGAATGAGGGAGGGCAGTGCGCGAATGACAAGTTCTATAATGGACCGAATAATATTGATACTTTTGCCATAACGATTAGAGGGGGATTGCGGGGTAAACGACGTAAGGCATTAATCGCGCGTGAATGCGTCTGAAGGAAACTCCGTCAATCAGAGCCCCGTATGTCTCCCTAGTAGGTAAGCCCGTTGTTTTCGCGTCTCGGCAAAACTCGAACTAGGTCTGCTGTGGCTAGAATTATTCGTTGGGTCTCGCGTGCAAAAAAGTAGATACTAAAGACGGAAAGGGATTATCAGGCTCAAGCCATATCCTAAAAATTAAAGAGTATATATATTCCCGGCTTCACGGAGACGCTACGGTACATGTGTCGGTGTCTCCCCGCCCTAGCCCAAGCAACGAAGTGAGCACAATCCACGGAGAAATTGCCTGCCAACGGAATCCTGATCGCAACAAGCAAAAGGAAAAAAGCTCGTTCCTCCACTAAGTAGGTCACACTGATATCGGAGAGACCTAAGTCAGTTCGAATTACCTCTTCTGGAAATCCTGAAGTCATTTCATTGATGATTGTTTTCTCATTTCCAACTAGTCGCCTGTCCTCTGTCGTTGATGACTGCTTCACCCAATCTCCAAATCACTCTTTATCACCACTTTGCTCAGCCCCTTCTTCATCCTCCTTTACTTTTTGTGCCCTTATGGCTCCTTCCTCTTGAGCCAGGGTCTCTTGCGCAGACTCTTTAAATGCCACGAGCCTGTCAACAGTGCTGGGAACTTTGCTGACGCGGTTGGCAACTTCCCCTCTCCCAATGAGACTGACGACAATACTCGCACCGACAATGAATGTGAGGATAAATCGATACGTGTTATACCAAGGTGGGGTCCAGCCGACATAGGTGGCACGTGTATCGACGTAGTAGAGGATAGTAAAAGCAAGGAACTGCGTGATCAACGCGTGCTCCACGGGCATAAGTATAGTCGGCCAAGCTACAGCAGGAGCAACAACTCCAATCGCATATCGCTTATAGCCTTGATAGCCTCCATATCCTGCCCATTCGAGGCCCCAGTGTATGGCTCCAAGGAAAGAAATAATCTAGAATTTGATCAGTGATCGGGATTATCGTACCTCTTCGTCAATGGTCACCTACCACAGCTCCGTATCCAATCTGCAGCGGTTCCAGGATGTGAAGCAATGCTTCGGCAGTTTTAGGAGACATAAGAGATCCAATACCAGTAGCTGTAGCATGGTTGATCTCCCAGGCACAGTAAACAGTGGATAAAGAGGTCGCCAGATATGGCAGAACGCCAGCTAAGCCGATTATGTAGGCCTGTCGCGGAACGTCGGAAAGCGAGAACGTTTCTTTAATAGTGTTCTATGGTGCACGTGCTGTTAGCTCAAATTCGATCTCATGTATAGCGGAGACCGACTCACAACATCATGTTTAAGTCCAGCCATCATGTCGACATCTCCTTCTGGCTCTGGGGTAGCGACTTCCCCAAGCACTGGATGAATGGAGGATGTCGCAGACACTGTCTCGGGAGTTGGCTCGAGCTTTTGATGTGCAATCTTCTCCTCGTTCTTCTTGTCAATCTTATCCCAAGGAGTCGATGTCGCTGTTCGCTGGAACACTGCTGCTTGAATAGGTTTCAATTGATTGTTTATAAGTGGCTGCGGTCGTTTTGCGCTCAGCGAACACAGCTTTGAGGCCCATTGTGCTGGAGAAGCTGCTCCATTAAAAGATGTTCGTATAGGACGGGCTGTTGATGCTTTGATAGAGCGAAACACGACCCGCGAAGCTCCAGTGCGAAGCATTATTGCGAATACGAGGTTGAGGAGGCAGGAAGAATAAAAGATAGGTCAAGAGCCCAACTTTTCCTCCGCGAGTTGGTGTAGCACAGGGATACGAGATGGGGTTGAGGAGGGGAAGCTGCCATCGAATATGAATGGACGAGCTCTCGCAGTAGCTTGATTCCCTCTGCTACTCAGAGAGCTTCCAGAAAAAGATGACGTCACAGTGGCTGTCTTTCTAAGCAGCAAGCAGCCAAGATTTTGTCACGTGAAGTTCACAGGAGCTAGGTAGGCAATCTGCCGTTGAATACTAGGGAGGCAAGCACTGCAGCAAACTAAGGATTTTAAATATCTTTAACGAGACTGTTCGTAAACGACCTAAGTGGTTTGAGCCTCTCGACATTCCTCCGCCCTTGAGAGGTTGGCCTATAGAGGGCGTGAGTAGATTTTGGCGGGCTGGTAGGCAGCATCGCAAGGCTGGGGAGCGATGGGTTGAAGGGCGGGAGGGCGCAAAGCTCTGAGGGGCAGTCGCTTCGGTAACCTAGTTGGGCTGGTGGGGCGAGGTGACGAAAGAAAAACAGCTTCGAAGAAGATGGAATCAGCTTCAAGGCGCATTTTGACGGCACAATGGGTGAATGGGGCCTTTCCTCGGACTTTTTAGTGAGAACGTGTTGCCCCGGTGGCCAGGCAGTCGCGAAAAACGGCTGTAGACACTGCCAGAATCGTCGTGGTAGCCCTAGAAACTGCTGGTTGACTCATGGAATCTTCTCGAAAGTGACTTTAAACTTCACTGCCCACCGCTTCTCACAGCCATAAAGGCACTCGCCCGCTGCCCTCTCCTCTTCTTTTCTTCATCAAACTCTACATCCACCTGAACAAACCTCGCATTCCACAAGGCTTGACTTTTGGAAGCAAGTACTGTCATTCTAATACTCCCAAACATCTTTTATACCCTCGACACTACCTCACATTCAACACCACTTTTAATAATCCGCACATTTCGCAATCATGGCACCTGCGGTATGTACTTTCAACAAACATTATGAAACTCAGTTACTAACATTATACAGATAGGAATTGATCTCGGGACGACCTACAGCTGCGTTGGTATTTTTCGTGATGATCGTATCGAGGCATGTTTACTCCATTCTCCACAACTAAGACATTCAGCAAAGACACTAACTTATCAATAGATCATAGCAAATGACCAGGGAAACCGGACAACGCCCTCATTTGTGGCGTTCACCGATACAGAGCGTCTCATTGGCGACTCCGCAAAGAACCAAGTCGCCATGAACCCGGCCAACACCGTCTTCGATGCGAAGCGTCTCATCGGCCGCAAGTTCGCTGACCAAGAGGTGCAAGCCGATATGAAGCACTTCCCCTTCAAGGTCATCGAGAAGGCTGGAAAGCCAATTATTCAAGTCGAGTTCAAGGGCGAGACAAAAACATTCACACCAGAGGAGATCTCTTCGATGGTCTTGACGAAGATGCGGGAAACTGCCGAGTCATACCTTGGTTGCACAGTTAACAATGCCGTTGTCACGGTTCCCGCCTACTTTAACGACTCTCAGCGGCAAGCCACAAAAGATGCCGGTCTGATTGCCGGCCTTAACGTTCTTCGTATCATCAACGAGCCTACCGCTGCCGCCATTGCGTACGGTCTAGACAAGAAGACGGTTGGCGAGCGTAACGTCCTCATCTTCGATTTGGGTGGTGGAACATTCGATGTCTCTCTCCTTACTATTGAGGAGGGTATCTTCGAAGTTAAGTCGACTGCTGGTGATACTCACTTGGGTGGTGAGGACTTCGACAACCGCCTCGTCAACCACTTCGTCAACGAGTTCAAGCGCAAGCACAAGAAGGATCTTACCGCCAATGCTCGTGCTCTTCGTCGTCTCCGCACTGCTTGCGAGAGGGCCAAGCGCACGCTCTCCTCATCAGCTCAGACATCCATCGAAATCGATTCTCTTTACGAGGGTATTGATTTCTACACTTCAATTACTCGTGCTCGCTTCGAGGAGCTTTGCCAGGATCTTTTCCGATCAACCATGGAGCCTGTAGAGCGTGTCCTGCGTGACGCTAAGATCGACAAGTCATCTGTTCACGAGATTGTCCTTGTTGGTGGTTCTACTCGTATCCCCAAGATTCAGAAGATGGTATCCGACTTCTTCAACGGCAAGGAGCCTAACAAGTCCATCAACCCCGACGAGGCTGTTGCCTATGGTGCTGCTGTCCAGGCTGCCATTCTCTCCGGTGACACCTCATCTAAGTCTACCAACGAGATCCTGTTGCTCGATGTCGCCCCGTTATCTCTAGGTATCGAGACTGCCGGCGGTGTTATGACCCCTCTCATCAAGCGTAACACCACCATCCCTACGAAGAAGTCAGAAGTCTTCTCTACCTTCTCCGACAACCAGCCTGGTGTGCTCATCCAGGTTTACGAGGGTGAACGTGCGAGGACGAAGGACAACAACCTCCTCGGCAAGTTCGAGCTTACTGGGATCCCTCCTGCACCCCGTGGTGTGCCTCAAATCGAGGTTACATTCGATATCGACGCTAACGGCATCATGAACGTCTCTGCCCTCGAGAAGGGTACTGGCAAGACCAACAAGATTGTCATCACCAACGATAAGGGCCGTCTGTCCAAGGAGGAAATAGAGCGCATGTTGGCGGAAGCCGAGAAGTACAAGGCGGAAGATGAGGCTGAAGCCGCCCGTATCAGCGCAAAGAACGCGCTTGAGAGCTACGCTTACTCTCTGCGCAACACCATGAGCGACTCTAAGGTCGACGAGAAGCTCGATGCTTCGGACAAGGAGAAGCTCAAGGCCGAAATCGACAAGACCGTTTCATGGCTGGACGACAACCAGCAAGCTACCAAGGACGAGTACGAGTCTCAGCAGAAGGAGCTCGAATCAGTCGCCAACCCGATCATGATGAAGTTCTATTCTGCAGGCGGCGAAGGCGGGGGCATGCCTGGTGGTATGCCCAACATGGGTGGTGCCGGAGGATTTGGCGGAGCGGCTCCTGGTGGTGGAGCTGGCCACGATGACGGTCCCACTGTGGAGGAGGTCGACTAAGCTGTTCCCTCACTTGAGTGGTCTCCTTGGTTGTCTCATTCTGCATAGATCATCTTCGATTGGGTGGGTACTGGAGTTTAGCGGCTGATAGAGCCCAATTTTTATTACATTGGGGCTTTTCACTCCGGTTTGCATGCTTAGGATGAGATTTTTTTTTTTCTATCATGAATGTCACGAAGGGCGGAAAAGTTTCTGCACCGGTGTATGTACTCTACAGTAATGATGCAGGTATTTGCACAAATCAAGAACGATTCTCAATATTTTGAGGCGCGTAAATTATGCTCCGAATATCATCTCCTAACCCCAGTTGTTAACTACTGATACATATGCGCAACGCCTTCCTTGCCAGTTCCCACTGGTGATAACACCCCAATTTCCCCAAAGGTTTTAACTGTGCTCCCCTTCCTCTAACCCTCATGCCTCGCCCGTGTCCCACCTTAACTAGACCAAACCTCATCTGGATCCCTCTCGAATGCACCCTCTATCGGCTCTGTCCTGACTTGCCACACATCCTCGCTGCTTGGCCCTAACTTATACTTCGCATCGCGCTGCCGGTAATGCTCTTGTATCATCCGACTTCGCTTCTCCTCGGGCTGGCTCTTCGTCCGCATACAGAGCCAGAACGCTGACCAGTGTTCACTGCAGGACCTTAGTTCGCCGTAGCGGTATATGTTGTTGAACTGACCGCCGAGAGACTGGCAATAGAAGGCGCTGTCGAAGACTTGACGGCAGGACATGCTGGTTGGGTAGAGGGAGGTTTCTTGGGGGTTGTCTCTTGAGGCGACGGCAGATTTGGAAGAGGATGTAGGCGGGAAGGTAGACGGTATGTCACTGCCGTCAGTTAAGGCGGCGCGCGTGGAGGAGTGTTGGGCGGATTCGGAAGAGATGGTCGAAAGAAGGGATTGGAGATCTGCTTCGGCTTGTTCATCACGGGTTAGGGGGTTGGATGATCGAGGGGGCGATTGAGGATTGGGCGTTTGTGTAGATTTTGGTGTTGATTTTGATAAAGTGTTTGGAGGAGGCGTTGCTTCTGGGGGCTTTGAGGCTTGTTGGTTGGAATCGGAACTCCACCACCAGCCCATTGTAATCGATTAGAAGATTCTGGTTTTTGAAGAGTTTGAAAAGGTTCTGGGTTGACCGCGGAAATCGCGTGTTTGAATGTGCAAACTTAGTTCAGGTGGATTTTGGAGAGGCAGTAGACAGCAAAGAGTGCTGCGACGAAAACTGAGCGCAGACCCTCGCCCGCAGAGCAGAACGCCAAGAGGAGAATATGTCAACCACCATATCTTTATATAATTTATACAAAGCTCAGCTGTAGCATAAAAGCAAACTTCAACTTCTCTCGACGCGTTAACATTACCATCGAGGCTCTTCCATGACTGGAGGAGCCCTCGAATATTTCAGGCGGGAAATAAAAAGTCCTCCAGCAACTATGTTCCTTTTATAAGTTTGTGGGCATGAGTTTATAGCAGCTTCCAAACATGGTATATCAAGAGTCTTCTAAAATAGAGAAGAAGTTTGTATTAAACTCTCTAAGCGATGTAACTGAATGTGCTCTCATATAGCTCACGATGAGCTATATTTTTGGAGGCAACGAGACGTAGGTGGAGGGAGCTGACACGTGACGCGGGAATCGCGAAAAACACCGACGTCACTTCCTGTTCCAGGATTGTAAAGAGGCCTATAAGGCAATCCTCAACACCCGATCCTTTAAGCTCAGCGTGTTCTTTCCCCATCTTTTACATTTTTCTTGCCACTCTACTCCCTTCTTACGTCTTCGACCTATTTTCTATGGTGTCCTCCTTTTATTGATTCGACTAGAGCAGCTGTGGCACAGGAGGCTAAGTATGAATTCAACCTAAGGCCCTGCAACGCATACCCCACAACTCCTCTACAAAGCCTGCCTTAGGCATCCCCTATGATTCCACGAATCCGAACGACGTAACGAACCCTCTGATCTGAATTTACACCTAATCTCTCTTACCCTCGGCCCGGGTAACGGCCAACTCCCTTCAACATGCTTGAGGGGCTCGTCGCCAACCTGCTCAATCGCTTTCTGGGCATGTACGTTCAGAACTTTGATGCCAAGCAACTGAACGTGGGAATATGGTCGGGAGACGTCAAATTACGAGACCTCGAATTGCGCCGGGAAGCTCTAGACCAGCTTCATCTTCCTCTGAACGTGGTCGAAGGCCATCTCGGACAGCTTACGCTGCAAATACCTTGGTCGAACCTGCGGGGGAAGCCACTGAAGGTCAACATAGAGGATGTTTTTCTTTTGGCCGCCCCTAAGGAAGATGCGGAATATGACGCGGAGGAAGAAGAACGGCGAGCGCATGCCGTGAAGATGGAAAAGCTGGACAGCGCAGAGCTGCTGAAGGAGAGAAACACCGAGGGCATGAGCCAGGAAGAGCAGCAAAAAAGCCAAAGTTTCACCGCAAGCTTGATTACAGCCATCGTTGACAATGTCCAAGTCAGCGTTAAGAACATTCACATCCGATATGAGGACTCAATCTCAGATCCAGGACATCCCTTTGCGTTGGGGGTTACGCTTGAGGAATTTAGTGCTGTCAGCACAGATGAAAACTGGAAGCCTACCTTCATCCAGGGCACATCCGGCTCAACACACAAATTAGCAACGCTTGGCTCTCTCGCAGTATATTGGGACACCGATGCAAAACTCATCGGCACCGGGACAGGAACCCAGGACGGCAAAGAGCAGGATATAGATCATAGCAAGTTCATTGACCAATTTCGGGAAATGATCGTGAGAGGCGATAATACCAAAGTTGGAGATCATCAATTCATTCTGAAACCTGTTAGTGGTCGCGCTGGTTTGGAGATGGACAAGACTGGCCAGTCTGATAAGCCAAAGATGAAAGCTCGTTTATTGTTTGACGAACTTGGGTTTGTGATTGATGAGGATCAGTACCGAGATGCATTGATGCTCGTTGACCTTTTCCATTACTTTATCCGTCATCAAGAGTACAAGAAATTTCAACCAAAATCATCTCCCAAGGAAGATCCTGCAGGCTGGTTACGATTTGCTGCAAAGGCAGTGCTTGACAAGATCCACGACAGGAATCGAAAATGGAGTTGGGAACACTTCAAGGAGCGAAGAGATGATCGAATACGGTACATCGAGCTCTTCAAAAAAAAGAAGAAGGATGAAAAGTTGACCCCGGTAGAGGCAACAGAGATCGACAAGCTGGAGAGGAAGCTGACATATGAGGATCTTCGGTTTTGGCGCTCCTTGGCAAGGAATCAGCTGCGCAAAGAGAATGTCGGCATCGAGAAGCCTCCACCTAAGCAAAGTTGGACTTCCTGGGTGTGGGGAAGTAAGCCGCGGGAGCAGGAGCAGGAAGCTGATAATAGTCAGATGACAGAGCAACAGCGGAAAGAGCTGTACGATGCCATTGCCTGGGACGAAAAGAAAACGATTGCAGAAGCTGTAGACATGCCAAAGGAGTACGTGAAGATAGAAATCAACATGAGTCTTCGGACCGGTAGCTTCACTCTTAAGCGTGATCCTCATGGCAAAGCCACGGAAATACTACGGCTTCTATTTGATTCCTTCAGTACTACCGTCTTGCAAAGGACGGATTCTATGCTCGCTAAACTTAGTCTGGAAGGCATGAGGTTGTACGATGGGACGACTGAAGGAAGCCTTTTCCCACAAATAATCACTATCAAAGACGCTCTTCCAGTCCCAGACGAGAAGCGTATTGAGGAGTTGAATGATGACGAGACCTCAAAAGATGACACGGAAGGAGAGGAAGAGGCAGAAGACTCCTTTTTCCAGCTATCGTTCGAGAAAAATCCTCTTGACGGTAGTGCTGACACGGCCCTCACCATAAAATTGAAAGGAATGGAGATTGTCTATAACCCTATCTTCGTAGTAGAAGTCGCCAAGTTTTTTAAGCCTCCTAAGCAACATATGGAATCTATTGGTGCTCTCATGGAAACTGCCGGCGCCACAGTTGAAGGCATACGACAGCAGACGCGAGCTGGCCTGGAGTTTGCTCTTTCCGAACATAAAACCATCAATGCTCAACTGGATCTCCAAGCGCCGCTCATTATCGTTCCTGATTCCGTTACTGAGAAGTGCAGCATCTGTCTTATCATGGATGCAGGCCATGCAAGCGTAACCAGCGATCTCGTCGACAAAGAGACTCTTCGCGAGATTCAGTCAAAGCAAAAGCAACAGTATACGGAAGGGGATTTCAGGCGTTTAGAAGGCCTAATGTACGACAAGTTTCTACTAAAGCTAGATTCTACACAGGTTCTTATTGGGTCGTCAATCGAAGAAACTCGCGCCCAGCTCGAAGAGAAGGCTACCTCTAAAGACCTCCACATCGTCGATCGCATCAACATGGACTTCAAAATTGAGATATGCATCATCCCCAAAGCTTCCGATCTTACCAAATTCCGAATATCGGGTAATCTACCAGTCTTACACGCCTCAGTGTCTGACGCAAAGTACAAGAATTTTATGAAACTAATTGACGTGGCCGTCCCGAAATTCGACAGTGATGGCGGGAGCAAGGAGGTCGCCAATGGCTCAACAGGTCCACCGAGCATCAAGCCCACAAGCAATACTGAGCATGATGATGGCCCGTTGGGAAGAGCGAGATCCAAATCTTTTCAATTTTCGGCACAAGAGCATGAGCTCGTTATGGAAGAAGAGGGCGATTCATCCAGCGAGAAAAGTTTCAAACAAGCTTCTGAAGTAAATAAAAAACCCGAGGTCCCACTTCACCAACGCAATTTCGAGTTCAAATTCACTGTGGACAGGCTTCAGGGCTCACTCTATCGCTCAGACCCTGAGGGCAAGAAGCCAGATCAATTGCTTGTAGAATTGATTGCCGAGCACTTTTACCTAGAGTTCTACCAAGAGCCATTCGACGTGGTTGCAGAGGTTCGTCTTAAAACACTTGCGGTAGAGGACCATGTTGAGGAAAACCCTCTGCCTGAGTTTCGCAACATAGTCTCTTCAGAAGATATTCATGCGTCGACCCGGAATGACCTTTTCCAACTCAAATTTGTGAAGGTTAACAAAGAATCTCCCGAGTTCATGTCGAAATATGAGAGTGTTGCAACCAACCTAGAAGTCGCAGTCTCGACAATCAATTTAATTGTAACTCGAAGAACGCTATTGACCCTTCTAGACTTTGTTCTAATAACATTCACAAATCCCGGCAGTTCCGATAGTTCCAACCAGACTCAAGTGACCGCAAAGCCTAGCGGTCAACAAGAGGTCGTCAAAGCCAAACCACCTGACGCCGACAAAATTCGAATCAAAGCTGAACTCAAACGAATTTCTATAATCCTAAACAATGATGGCATAAGACTTGCCACGCTTAGTTTGAACTCGGGAGATGTCGAAATATGCCTCATGGGCAAAACAATGCGCATTAGTGGAAGACTTGGCAACCTTTCCCTGATAGACGATATCAATCAAGGTGTCTCGGCAGAATCATCTCTACGCCAACTTGTGACCATCGAGGGTAAGGACCTGGCTGATTTCAGTTATGAAACCTTCGATGCTGAGTCGGATGTCTATCCTGGATATGACACGTCTATTGCTCTCAAGGCCGGCTCTATCAAGATCAATTTCCTTACGGAACCATTCCGGAAAATTATGGACTTTGCTGTGAAGTTCGGCAAAATGCAAGCCATTTTCAATGCTGCACGTCAAGCGGCTGCAAACCAGGCTAGCCAGATACAAGAAAGAGCGAACAAAATGCATTTCGATATTGTTATCAGCACGCCGATTGTGGTCTTCCCGAGGATGGTTATCAGTGACAAGCCAGACCGAGATCTGTTGACTGCCAACCTTGGAGAGATATATGCCAAGAATAAGTTTGTTCCTATGGACGATTCGGGATCATCAGACGTTGTGAATAAGCTTTCCGCAGGTATAAGAAACATCAGACTGACATCAAATCTGCACTATGAAGATGACCAATCCGAAGAGCTAGAGTTGATTGATAAAGTTGACTTAGATTTCAAAATCACTTATGTCGAACACAAGCCCGAATATCAGCGACCGGATCTTGAAATCGAGGGTTTGATGTCGAACATGAACCTTAAGCTTACACAGGAACAACTCAAATTTATGCTGGAGCTCGCCAAGTCTGTACCCGCTGCTTTCACCACAGAGGCAGAAGAAGTAATTGAAGAAGATCTGGAACGTGAGTTGCCAGACTCCACAATAGAACCAGCAAAGGCCATCAAAGATAACGAACAAAAATCCGATGAAAATTCTGGTGAAGTTATTTCAAGTCAGAGTCCTGAACTACACATCGGCTCTGATAAATGGACGAAGCTAGATTTCATCTTCAAAGCCGGAGCAATTGGTTTAGAATTGATCAAGTCCAAGGAAAACGAACCTGTAGGGGAGATTGAGAGATGCAGTCTATCCAAATTTTCCCTGAATGAAACGAACGTGAAGCTTCGAATGATCAGCGACGGCGCTTTAGAAGTAGAGTTGGTGGTTCAGTCATTTACCATCAGAGACAGTCGCACTCAGGAAACAAACAAATTCCGGAAGATCATGTCTCTCATCAACAACGATGTCGAACAGCAGTTCATGGCAAGCATATCAATATCTGGTGGCCAAGAGAGAAACCTGATTGCGATTCTTACAATCGATAGTCCAAGGATTATTCTAGCCCTAGATTATCTTTTTGCTCTTCAGGATTTCGCAAACGCTGGACTTGCAACCGATGAACCTTTGGTAATCGAAGAAGAATCGGACGAAGATGGTCTTACCGATGCGGAAAGCACTCCTAGTGCTAGGTCTGGTGCGGGTACAAAGACCCCGCAAGTGAAGAGTGCTTCTTCGGGCAATGGAGAGGAATCTGGCATGAACATCTCTTTCCGCGTCAACATCGTTGATGCACAGATTGTATTGATTGCCAATCCCGCAATTACAAGCTCCGAAGCCATTGTCCTCGGCACAAAGCAAGTTCTCATTTCGAAACAGCAAGCAGTGGCTTTGCAAGTGGACAAAGTTGGAATGTTCCTCTGCCGGATGGACCAGTTTGAGACGAGTAGGCTTCGAATACTGGATGATTTCAGTATACGAACATCTCTTGACATGCGATCACAAGGCACGCAATCATCATTGACTAGCATCAATGTGGACATTGAACCTCTCATCCTCCGTCTGTCGCTTCGAGACATCTTGCTTGCTATGCAGATCTTCACTCGTGCATCAGAGATGTCTGGCAGGGGTGATACTAAGATGGCAAGCCAGGACCCTCAAAAGATCAAACAAATTACAAGGTCGAGTACAAAGGCAAAGTCTACACCTGGCAAAGGGACCTCAACTATGCCAAAGAAGACAACAAAAACCATATCGACGAGAAAATCAAGCCACGATGCCCCACCACAGCCGCCACGACCTTCAGGATCAGCTGTCCTCAAGCGGGAGGAGATGAAGATCAATATTGAAGGAATTCGAGTTGTTCTTATAGGAGATCTTCATGAGCTGCCGATGCTTGATTGGAGGGTTAAGAAATTTGGTATCGATGTCAGAGACTGGTCTGGAGCCATGAGTGCGGACACGAATCTCGAGACATTATTCAACATTTACAACTTCTCCAAATCAGTATGGGAGCCTTTGGTAGAACCATGGCAACTAGGCTTCCACATGTCGAAAGATCAAAATCCTGACAAGCTCTCCGTAGAGTTATATTCAAGGAAAGCTTTGGAGCTGACGGTAACTGCTGCTACAATTGCCCTTGCTTCGAAGTCCGCGGACTTCCTCTCTACAGATGAAGACATTTTATCCAAGCCTCGAGGCACTGATGCTCCCTATCGAATTCGCAACTATACTGGTTTCAACATTGACGTATGGGCTGATGGACGTGACGATGAAGAAGGCTATGCTGCTAAGCTCCAAGACGGTGAAGAAGCTCCATGGCGCTTTGAAGATCCTTCGGCCACTAGAGAAACTTTATCACCTGAAGGAGCTACAGGCGTTGTCGGTGTGAAGCTGGAAGGCAGCGGTTTTGACAGCATTTCCCGAATCCCTGTGCACCGCGAGGGAGAATCTCTGTACAATCTCAAACCACGAAAAGAGAAAATACAACATCGTCTTCTTGTCGAAGTCAAGCTTGGTACTGATAACGTTAAGTACATCACGTTTCGCTCGCCGCTTTTGGTAGAGAACAACACACAGATCCCGGTAGAACTGGGTATTTACAGCCCTGAGGAGGGTCATCTCTTGAAGATTGAGAAGGTAGCGCCGGGCGATGCCAGGCCTGCGCCTGTTGGTGCGGCATTCATGCACTCTATCGTCGTCCGTCCGGATCAAGGCTTTGGCTATACTTGGTCAAACGAGCGACTATTTTGGAAGGACCTTCTCAAACGTCCTACGAGAACAATTACCTGTCGAGGAGAACAGGATGACCAGTCCCCTCCTTTCTATTTCCAGATGCATGCTGTCTTTGACAAGAAAGATCCTCTGACTAGGTATACATTCTTGTCACCTAGCTATAAAGATTATTTGCTAACAAGCAACAGCGTCTATCCATATATGCGAATCCGCCTTGCCGCTCCTGTTGAGGTCCAGAACTTACTCCCATTCGACTTCAAGTATAGAATCTATGATGAGAATACCAAGAAGGATTGGGCCAACTTCCTCCGAAAAGGCGGTGTCAGCCCCGTCCACGTCGTCGAACTCTCCCATCTTCTTCTGATAAGCGTAGATATGCAGGATACACCCTTCAAACCAAGTAGATTTGGTATCATAAACTCGACCGATCGCGAAAACTTCAGACGGGAGAAGACTCTTGAGGTTAAGGACAGCAATGACCTGACATTGAACCTTAAAATGCACTTCTAGTAAGATTAATCCTAAAATATAACACGCCCTAACTAATGAATACTAGTAACATTCCGGACGGTGGGGGATCTTTCAAAGTCAGCATCTATAGTCCTTACGTCATACTCAATCGGACGGGCTTGGAGCTCGATGTGAGAAGCAAGACATTCCTTGGGCAAGCCAAAGCAGCTGCCGGTCAAGGAGTTTTCGCGAACAGCGAAGACAATGCGCGAAAGCCTATGCCTTTCATGTTCTCACATTCCACTGATGATCGAAAGAATCGCGCTCTCATCAAGGTTGGAGATTCAAATTGGAGCAAACCCCAAAGTTTTGATGCCATCGGTAGCACATACGAAATCACGCTACCTTCCAGCACCTCCCGTTCCGAGACGCATATTGGAGTTACTATAGATGAAGGCGAAGGCAAGGTTAGTGAAGTCTAATCAGCTATATGACGTTATATTGAAAGTTAACTTTTTGTAGTACAAGCTAAGCAAGGTAGTTACAATTGCACCGAGATTCATCATCAAGAATAAGCTTAAGGAAGAACTAAACATCCGCGAGCCTGGGTCTTCTGAGTGGATGTCAGTAAAGAATGACGAACTTTTGCCCCTATGTTTCTTACGCCAAGGCTCCAATCCGCAACTATGTATCTGTTACCCGGGTGTCAATAACCAATGGTCATCGCCTTTCAACATATCCAATGTAGGAAGTGTTCATGTTAAACTGTCCAAGGCGGGTCAGCGACAGAAACTTATTCGAATTGACATCCTCCTGGAGCAAGCAACCATATTCCTTCATATCAGCGTTGAGAATAAACATTGGCCATTCTCGATGCGGAATGAGAGCGACCAAGAATTCCTCTACTGGCAGGCCAATCCAAACATTGAAGAAGAGGAAGACGACCGGGGGACTGGATTCCGTCCAATCCGCTACCGCCTTCCTCCCAGAAGTATCATGGCGTACGCCTGGGATTATCCTGCTGCAAAACATAAAGAGATCATTCTTAGCGCAAACGGGAAAGAGAGACGCGTCAAGCTTGCAGAGATCGGCAACCTGATTCCATTCAAGATACTGTCAGCTCAAGGGTCTAACCAGCAAAAGATTATCGATCTGAACGTTGTGGCAAACGGTCCTACGCAGACATTGGTACTCTCGAATTATAAACCGTCCAAGAGTCTATATAAGCAAAAGTCAGGCGCAGCGTCTCAATCGACTACTGGAGGATTCGAAGTCAAAGAAATGGACACGGATGTCACATTCAAAGCACAGTTACGGCTAGCAGGCATTGGTATTTCATTAATCAACGCACAACTTCGCGAACTCGTCTACATCACTATGAGGGACATCGAAGTCAAATACTCTGATTCTGCGCTCTATCAGACATTGAATACTACGGTTAAGTGGATCCAGATCGACAACCAACTTTACGGTGGCATCTTCCCAATCATTTTCTACCCTAGTGTTGTACCGAAGACTGGCAAAGAGATGGAAGCTCATCCTATTTTCCACATGATGGTGACTCGCGTCAAGGACGATTCGTACGGAGTGCTCTACATCAAATACTTCACCATTTTACTGCAGCAAATGACGGTAGAGATAGACGAAGATTTCATTTTTGCCTTGCTCGACTTCACAAAGATACCGGGTGCTTCTTGGTCAGAAGAAAAAGAGGGTAAGCTCTGCGATGACGCCCTAGACATCCCAGAGCCCACGCAAGGGCAAACAGGTCAAGATGTCTACTTCGAACTTCTACACCTGCAACCAATGCAAATTGACTTGTCTTTTGTCCGAACCGAGCGCATCAACGCCGAAGACACCATGACTGTTTCAAATCCTTTCATGTTTGCAGTCAACGTGTTGACCATGTCAATCGGAAACGTAAATGATGCGCCTGTAAGATACAATTCGTTAATGCTTGAGAACGCTCGAGTATCCACTGAGGCTCTTATCAACAACATCAAGAACCACTATGTTCAAGAGTCTCTTCGGCAGGTGCACGTCGTTCTTGGTTCTGCAGACTTCCTTGGAAACCCAGTCGGCCTCTTCAACAACGTCACTTCCGGCGTCGCAGATATTTTCTACGAACCTTATCAAGGTCTTGTAATGTCAGATAGACCGCAAGAGCTCGGCATTGGGATAGCAAAAGGTGCATCCAGCTTCGTGAAGAAATCCGTGTTTGGTCTTTCCGATAGCATGGCCAAGTTCACTGGCAGTGTGTCGAAAGGTCTCGCAGCTGCCACTTTGGACAAGGAATTCCAGGATCAGCGACGAATGTCACGCTCCAGAAACCGACCTAAGCACGCCCTGTACGGTATCACTTCCGGTGGCAATGCATTTGCTAGCAGCATGGCGAGTGGTATTGGGGGTCTAGCCCGCCATCCCATCCAGGGCGCAGAGAAAGAAGGCGTCGCCGGTTTTGTCAAAGGTGTCGGCAAAGGGTTGTTCGGCCTACCAACGAAAGCTGCCATCGGAGCGTTCGACCTCGCGTCCAGCATGGCCGAAGGTGTCCGCAACACTACCACCGTTTTTGACCAAGAGGGTCTTGACCGTGTCCGCCTCACACGTTTCATTAGCCAAGACGGGATCGTGCGCCCGTATTCTCAACGTGAAGCTCTTGGTCAATTTTGGCTCAAGACACTCGACAATGGCAAATACTTCAACGAAGATTACATCGCCCACCTGGAGATTTCGGGCAGGGATATGCTGGTCATGCTTACGTACAATGGCATCATGCTCGTGCGCACAAAGAAGCTGCAAACTGAATGGGACGTCCCGCTCAAAGATATCCAGACGATCTCGAAAGAGAGGACGGGCATGAGCATCACGTTGAAGGGAGGTACCAATGGCCCGTTCATTCCAGTGGGTGATGAGAGTGCAAGGAATTGGTTCTATAGACAGGTGGCTGTGGCGGTTAACGCGTATAATGACAAGTGGAACGCAAAAGGGTAGCGAGGGAAATAAAACATAGCGTTGGTATGAGAAGCGTATTATTAATTTGGTTACTGGTTCATGGCATAGGCGGCATTGGGCAGTGTGTTGGGTTTAGAATGAATACCTCGGGCTAACCTCACTGCCCTCTACTTCTCCGTGTATTTTGAGTTCTCTTTGTTAATGAGCAATCGAAAATAATGAGTAGTACTTTCTCAAAACGGCAAGATAAAGAGCAGAAGTCCATTGACAACTTTTGGAATTCTCGAACTTACTCAAGTATGATTTCTTACCAAGAATAGTGAGCGATCCGAGCATACACCTCTGCTATTGCTATCCCCTGCAACGTCAATTTGAGTAGCCAATTAGATTAGATAAATTCGGCGCCCGTACTTAAATATATAAGGCTAGTAATATTTAAAAAAAAATACTATATAAAATTAATATATAAGCTTAGTCTTTAAACTATAAGAGGGCGAAGCCCTCTATAGAGGTGACTAAACGAATGTATTCACTCGCTCTATAGATATATGTAAGCTTTGCAGTGTGGGAGAATTGAATGAGCGACTTGATTGTAAATCTATGGAAATCAGGTGTAATATATACATGAGATAGGTGGCGATGGGTACAGGCAACAGAGACAGGTAGTAAGATATACGAGATATACGAGGGTAGTGCTGACGCTGTCTTGGAGCCTTCCAGGCTGCAGTCTTGTACCTCGGCACAGTACCGGTAGTCGGTTACAATATACGATGTCCCCGCACGGACCACTGCTCTGAGGACCCCGACGGTGCAAGGGATAGAGACCCACCACATCTACCTCGTGCCTCGCCGCATATGAGTATGCTAGGTGTGAACACCGCGCGATTACGAAAGTTAGGATAAGGACGTTATAAAATACGTGCAGACGCAACTGCAGCAGCGTCGCGATTGGGGTGGGCGGAGTCGTCATACTACAAGCAATCGTCAATCGGGCGCTTATATAACAAGGCTTCAGATTCGATCTGGATTTCAAATGAAGAGATTCAAGCTCCTTATCAAGCGAACGCCGAGAGCCTTAGTTCAACTACTACATGCTTGCAAATTTGAAGCGCTTACCGATTTGAAGGAGCTTCAGATCTACCGAACGATCGCCCCAGAATCAGATTTGAGCTCCAAATCAAATATATTCTAAAGCTTTCAACTTTCAGATTGAATCTGGAGTTATAACCGAACGATCCCTTTTAGTCGATTCTACAATCTGGAGCGCACTCACTTTTGAATTCGCTACAGCTTGTACGAGCTTCGGTTTCCCTGTGTACGCAGCGGGCATCCAATTTCGCTTTTTTATAAACTGGAGAACTTCAAAACGGGTTAGCACTTGCAATTAAACTTGAAAGTTAAATACTTTACCCTTTTTGCGAATGCCCAATATCTACTCTGGACGATGTACTTGACCAGTAACCAGTTGTTAGTGAAATTGGATGCCCGTCGCGCGCGCGTGTACAGGGGGACACAGAAGCTCGTGCAAGCTGTAGAAGGCTCTAACATGATACACTTACTGTCCCGGTGACGGACTGGATCGACCGGGCGAAGCCTGATTTGGTGTGGTTGGGGGTGCGGCACAGCTCGTTCAATGCGTAACCGCCCGCCTGGGTACAAAGTTTAACTTAAGCTCATGCTCGTCCGCCTTAAACTTCATTTTCGTTTTTCATGTTTCTTTGAAGCCAGACTTTCATGGTGTTGCGCCAGCGTTGAATCGTCCCCAGCTTGCTTTCCTAGTTATACCCTCGTAAGTGGCTTTGGACTGTTTAGCAGAGCTCATAAACAAGTATAGCTGTCTTAAGGAAGCCTTGGGCCGGTTAAGAAAGTTGTGGAAGCTCTACTATACATTGTACCCTGAGGTTCTTCAAGGGCTTGCCCCAATTAAATATGGCATGGGAACGACAAAACGAATCGCGCTTTACTCCGCACTCAAGAACAGCAAATTGGTATCACTATTGGACGAAGCATAATGCTTTCCATGGCCTGCTTATTACTACAGCGCTGTCGTCTGCTCTCCTAGCCGCAGATGTCCTTCATTCGACCATTTCTGAATCTCTTTACCATAACGTCACCACACATCGAGCCTCTGTCGGATTAATAGTTCAACTTCTATCTGGTCTCCTCGGGCTAGTCCATGTCACAGTAGTATGCAGGCTAATCAATTATGCCACACTTCTAAGGCTGAATAAGTCTGCCGTCAACCTAGATATCCTGCGAACATGGGTGGATATGAGCCTTCCACGGATCGAGTGGGATCTGCCGCTGCGATTCTTCCTTCCGGTCTCCTTGGTCGTTGTATTTAGTATTGTGCCCTCTGCGCTATGGGCTGGTGCAATAACTCCAACCTTGACTGAGGACATAACCATTGGCAACCTTCAGGTTCCAAGCTATAGCAACATCTCCTTGATCAAAGAATACCCATCCGAAATAGGGAGAGCAGGCCCTTCACTCCGCACAGAACTGGGCTTCTTCACCTATTCCGTTGGCACTCAACTCACCGGTAATCTTCTATCCTCAGCCGCGTCCGCTACAACTGTGGACAACAGTCCCCGCATCCATTCTAAATTTGACAATACCCAATTTCACTACACTGGTCGCTCCTATGGTGTTGGTGCCGCCATAGGCCTCAGCGACAACCCCATTACAGGAATCGAAGTCGCCACAGGGTACACCTACCAAGAGACTGGCTACCTCGCAAACGTCTCCTGCATCTACAACTCCAGCACCGACTTCCTGATCAATGATAATACTGGTCAAGAATGGCTCTACGCAGCTACGGGCAACCTCCCCGATAGCGTCGAGTCACCCGAGTACTCGAACTACGTCGGACACTCCGAATCTGCGATAGTGGCAATTGGGGTAGCTCACAGCGAACTTAGTCCTCGGCGATTCATGGCTGTCACAGCGGGGGAAAGCTACGCCTTTCTCAATACAACGCAATGCACCTTCGACTTCACTCCCACGCTCTTCAATATCTCCGTCAACCTACCGAATCGCACAATCGTCGTGATGCCAGGCCTCAGCATCCCCGACTTCAACCCGGAGAGGAACTTGACAAGGACAGTGGTGCGGCAACTCGAGCTCATCTCCAACGACCTAACAAATCTCTACGTCTCGCTCCTCGGCGACGCGCTGAACTCCAGCATTGGCGCCTGGAACATATCACAAGGCAGCAGGGCCGTCACGGAAGCCGAAGCAACCCTCGCCGGCCTGACCAACTCCATGGTCGCCATGATCGATGATATGATGGCTGCATACGCCAGCGCGCAGCTCATGGTCGGCCGGTTCTCGGTCGGGCAAACTGCCGTGGTACAGCTGAGCGCGCTGCGCTTTGGGCAATCCGTCTACGTCTACGCTATCTTCGGTTTGAACCTCGCGGTTCTGCTGCTAGCAGTCGCCGAAGCGGTGCGCACGTCGGGCTGGAAAAGCTTGGGCGGGTTTAATTATCTGGATCCGAGGCATTTGGTTGTTGCGGCGAGTCGTGGCGGGACTGAGATTGCGGATGCGATGAAGATGGAGACGAAGGAGAAGAGGATGTGGTTGATGAGTGATCCGGACGATGGCGCTGGAGAGCTACCAGTGCAGCTTGTTAGTGGCGGTCAAGGTAGAGGTGAAGATCGGCATGCAATTGTGTTGGGGCAGAGGACGTTGAAGAAAGAGAGCATCGTGGCGTACAAGAGGACCTCTCATCGACTTCCGCGGCAACACTCCTGTGGACAGGCTTCGAATTTCATATAAAACCTACATCGGAGATTACCATGTAATAATCTGTTTTAAACAATACCCTGAAACCCTTCAAAAACTCTCGTCAGACCCTCCGCAAAGCCTTATCCTAACTAAGACTTGACACCGCAATTTAATGCCAAGGACCTAGAAAAGCTATCTGCCATTCCTCTTACCGGATTTGACGACATGAATATATCAGAAGTCGAAGTCTTCCATGAGATGACGTTCTAGCTCATCCAGGCATCCAAGAAAAGCATTTTACTCTGCGGAATTTTGTATCTTCATAGATTCACGGACGCTCGTCTGCGGGGAAGCGGGCTGCGTGACCTTGATCTGTGCAAACAGATCGTTGGGCGCGAGAAGTTCAATAGTGTTGTCATGATCACTACTATTTGGGGTAAGGTAGACTTGGATCGGGCACGGGATCGTGAGCGTGAACACTACGATACTCTACAGTTCTAGGGTGATCTCCGGTGTGCTGCTTGGCCCCTTTGTGCAGGCCAACCTCCGCAAAGCAAATTATTGCGTGTATTGCAAACTCCAATAAAAGATTGAAGTCGAGAATTCAACAGCAGATGGTAGATGAGGGGAAGTCAATTCAGGATACAGATGCTGGTCGCTTTCTGTATGATCAATGGGCTGCAGAGAGAGTGACGCTGAGTCAAAATATCGTTGAAATGGAGCGCATACTCCAGAGGGCCATAGGATAACGCCAGGTGTAGAGAAAGAGAAGATTACGCGAGGATATCAGTCATCTGTTGGCTGGAAATGAGGGGAAAGAGAGCATGATGAAGGATCTGGAGACATCGTGTCGATCCAATGCAGATCGGAAGAAGATGAGGAAGACTCTATCTCATTGCAAGAGGCCCTAGAGCCTCACTATACATCAGGTAGGTGGTAAAAGGCTGACGACGATGCTGACGACGATGCTAACGACGATTTGTAATTGTCACCCAATTGCCACCCGGTCGATATTGCCACTTAGTCGATAATAGGTAATGAATAGGTAATGGGGATAGGGTAAGCAAATACGATCTCGGCCGACACATCGGCGAATGCTTTGTCCAAACACTGGAATTCGAGAGAATCTAGGGATATGGAAATGCTTCACTGTCACAGCCAATTGAACGATACGCGGCTGGTAGAGCTCAGACGTCAGCTAGAGCTTCTAAGAGGGAAGTAGACACAACCACTAATATACCGCCGGTATGACTTAACGCTTCAATAGGTATAGAAAGAGCAGGACGCAGTGAATTATAGAAGATCGGCACACATCTCTTCTTACACAACGGTGCTACTGGGTACTATAAGTGCCGCTGCTATCATCCCATCCCTTTCTCGTTCTGTAATGTGGCTGCGATTATGATTTGGTTTAGAGGACGCTCAAGGGACCATCTGCCAGCGACCATACAAGCATCGGCAACCACACAAAATAGGTATGGTTATGAAATAGATTATAGTCGCTCCCGCATCGCACCCGCATCGCAACACATTACCTCATCACCATACCGCCATGCAACTCTGTGGGGGTCTTTTTGTTTGTAAGGTTGTTTTCGTTACTATTATTAGATATCTTTTCTTAGAGTTCGATGTGCATCTACCCGTTCACGCTATGTCTACCACGAAGTCCGCAGCGGAGCAATGCACATGTTACTTACCACTTATAGAATTCTGTGCGGATCAGCATGACAAACAGTTTTGCGACAATACCGATAAGTCTGGTCATATGGAATACGGTGAACGCTTTGGAAATGGGGCGACGCGGTTGTGCAGTGCTGCTTGCTGCATAGCCTGGGGGCCTGAACGAAAGAGGAACGGTTTGTTGGGGTTATTGTATTGCGCTTATGGCAATATCCAGATTCATGCCTTCGATGCATGGTTTGAGTGGTTGAGAATAGCTCATACTATAAATACGGTGCAAGCGTCTGGTGGGAAAATACACGATTCTAAATGCGAAATAGTGATCCGGAAGTCCTGGAGCCGTTCTTGCAAGCTAATAGCAGCACTCCTTTGTTTTGATATCCTTAGGGCAGTTATTTGGCCGGGTCTCGTCAACTTGGGGGCTTTGGATGGGCCTCCTTTTTTTGGTCATTAATGTCTAACTCGAATGCCGCTGGGTTGAGATCCCACGTCGAATTCAATAAGCCAGGGTAGGTGCTTTCTCACTCCACGACGGTTACGGTCGAGAGGTAGGCGTTTCGGAGAGTAGAATTGTTTCGTAGCGCGTAGTCGGGTCTGTGTACCTGGCGGAGAAGGGAAATCGTAGAAGGCTGCATGTTGTGAGAGAATAGAATGACCGTCACACTCCTGAAGATCGAGGAGGATTCAGGAGAGTTCGGAGTGAGTGCATTCGTTCCACACTAGAGAGGGCACTTCCTAGAAAGAACTTCGAAATGAAAACTGTTTGCAATAAATGAGCTGAGGGCTGACTAGCACGGATGAGGTTGAAGAACGGCTTGGCTGAAGGTCGTATGCAGGAACTGGCTTCAACGATTCTCGGGACCCAGCCCAAGAAACACTGAACATATTAAACTTAGTACCACTTAGGCAACGAAATATTGGTACAGCGCTACGAGATAGGTAATCGAGAGACATAAAATGGAATTTTGGTTGGCTGAATGAAGCTGACCGGAAGGCTTGCAGGATAGCTGTGCGACAGTGGCTATTTGACCAGCGCTTCGCGTTGTTAACATCAGGCGATATCTAGGGACGGTTAAACGTACTTGGGCTTACACAGTACTTCCCTGTTACCGCCTATACAAGCGCTCCGACGTGGGCGGCTGTGTAGTGTTAGGTGCTAGTACCCTCTCAGCCGAGGCGCACTTGAAACAGCCCAAGGAGAATATCCTACGCTCGGACTGACCCTAAACGGCTTTGCCTAACGGTTGGCTGTTTGATTTGCGGTACATATGCAGGAGGCCTGGTTGGCTGCATGCAGGCGCAATACTGTGTGGAAGAGTGGGATTGGAAGGAGGTGGCTTTGTGATCGGCCCAACACAGCCACGGATTTGCACAACTACCGAGGCGGTGCGGCGCGGATCGACGCACGGCTGATTTTCCATGGCGGGGTGCAGCAAAAGAAGAATCTGACAGCAGCTGTGTAAATTTACGAAGCAAGAGTAAACGGTCAGAAAAGCTGAGGTTGTAGCTAACTTTGCACCGGAAGTGCGGCTGGAGCGGTAAGCTAGGAGTTGCGAACTGTTGTGCTGTACATGGGGGTTGCGAAGCATGACTAAAGTTTAATACAAGAAAGGCATACTGAAGATAGTGAAGTTCTGATCAGGAGATCCTTCGCATTGTAATTACGAGTCTTCTATAAGAAGACTCACTATCTAGCGACTGACTATCTTATAAATATCCATCCAGAGTTCAGCGGCTCGTCGGCCAGCTAAAATGCTAATGACAATATAAAATGCAACAAAACCCAACAGCGCCGCCGCAATGCAATGCAGACAAGGATGCTTCTAAAATGCCCCTCTTCCAGGTGATCCCAGACGCGTGACCTATCCAGTAGGTCCATTCCGCGATTCTCCAGTTCCAATCCGTCCTTGAATGATGAAATAGTGGAAGGGAACTCGTTAGGTCCATCTATCATGAGTGTTGAATGACAAAGGAAATAAATGAGAATTTTAATAGGCAGGTTGACTGCGTCCAGAGTAAGCTCCAGCTGAGCCAAAAACCCGGTTGAAGAAGCCTCCAGTGGAGGTCTTCACCTTTTTTGCAGGCTTCTCTTCATACCGTTCAAGAGGCAATCGATGCTCGGGCTTCTGTGCAGAAGCGGGTGCTTGAATGTGCACGAGCATTGCGCCACTGTCGGCGTCATAGCGTTGCACGAGTGCCTCTTCAGGCTCTTCAGTAAAGCTCACAGGAGAGCCGCTCGAGACGGAGTCTGTGGATGAAACTGCCGAAGATCGGAGAGGAGGTGAGAGGGAAGGGGTCCGCGAAGGAGCACGTGAAGATGAGGATGGAGTTGGGTACGCTCGTAACCTCTGCTGCTCAATAGCGTAAGATGAGAATGACTTGGGGGAGTCGTAGGCAGACACGTCGAGGCGAGAGCGGTGGAAATTCTCAATGGTAAGAGCATACTGTTGCTGAGCAAGGACTTCCTTCTCTTTCTGAGCTAGGCGTGCCTTTTCCGCTTGGCGAGTCTGGTGGATGCGGATGGGAGCCAAGAAGGGTTCGAGGTGCTGGTAGAGATCTTCGGGGTTGATCCGGAGATCCCAGTCGAGGAGGAAAAGAAGCTGCTTCTCCATAAGATTGACCTCGGTGATTGAGAAGCCGAAGTTTTCGAAACCGCGAACAGCACTGTACCTTGCCCAGTGCTTGTTCTTTGGTGAAGAGTCGTTAAGGTTCTTGGCGGCGAGGATGAGAGAAGCCAGGAAGATCCGGTGGACAGTGCATCGCATGCCCTTAGCAACCGGAGGCAGGCGAGATTTTAGCCGGCTGAGGTAGACGAGAGAGGTCATGAGGGTTGGAACTTGAACATGTGACCTTTCCACGAGGGAGGTAATGAAAGCTTCGACATTGGGCAGAGGCGCTTCCCGGGCGAACTGGGCAGTATGCTGGGGAGGTGTCGTTGGTGGTGTCGGTGGAAGGTTTTTGTTGAGTTGAGGAACTTGCTCACACCTGATGACTTGAGTAGCCTTCTGTGCGAGATAGCTGATCATGTCTGCCGAGACGGGTAGTTGGATAAAGTAATCTAATGCAGCCCTGTTCTGCGCAGTGGTGGGTGCTGAGTAGGCCATGGCGAGTGAGTGTGATGAGTTGTTGGTGGGGGGAAGTGAGATTCTTAAGATGCTTGACGTTTAGCCAAGGGTTTGTACAATAGGAAGGGACCTATTGATGTGGCTTGTGGGTGAATGAGGCACAGCAGGGTAGTGGTGGCAATAGGCGAATTTCAGATGGAATTATCTGAAAAACAAATATTCGACAGGCAGATATTTTTCCTTTATTAGATTAAGCCCAACGAGGCGGACCCAAGATGGTCGGTAAGGTTCCGTGCAGTTGAGTGGTAGGTAAGCTGAGTCCGGGGCTGTACGTCCACGGTTAGGGTCCGAGGGTGCAGGTCAGAGATCGGAATAAATTAAGTTGCGACTTTCCGACCAGCGGAGAGCTCAGATATAATGATTAAAGACCGAAAAAAAAACTTTAAAGAATGCCTGGGGTGCGGAGTAGGATAGGCACTGCCTAGCCGAGTGGAAGACGGTTTGGTGAGGTTGAATACGCCGAGGGCTGTGCCTGGCTGTGGAATAGAAAATACGGGATAGGCGTACCTCCGCAAAAAACTAGGGTCGAATGAAGGAGCTGAACGGCAATGACTTGTAGTGATGGAATAGGCGTTCTCTGAGCGGCGGAGGCGAGGATACTTATCCTATGCCCCTTGGGAAATGCTGCTCGACCGCGAGAGGAATGAGGTGGGGAGGGTGTCGAGGAATGGTTTTGTCAGGCCCAATCAGCAGCGAATGGGGTTGGTCGCGCGGCAGCCCAAACTCGGTGACAAGCGACGACTGGCTGTCTCAGAATGCCTGCGTATTTCGTGCAGAGCCACCAGATGACAATCTGGGAGAAGTGTGTTTCAAGCTGGCCGGCCTTGATAACCAACGAGTTTGTGGTCTTAGTTTTTGGGTTTGCAGGGGCTATTTCGAACGGCGGCTTGCGACCAATATCAGCGTTCTGCTGGGGGTCTGTGTTTTGAGGGAGAAGTGGTTTCGTTTTAGAACATGCCGTTGCTGCAAGGCTTCTGCAGCAACAAAGAATCTGCGATGCGAGGAGGTGTGTCGGATTTTGGTAGGGTTGCGTTCTGGGAAGAAATTTGTGGTTCTGTTACACTCTGCACATAGGAGTCATGGCAGTAGTAATAGTAGCGGTGGGCAGCGGTGGGCAGCGGTGGCTGGATTGACAGCAGATCTAGATGACTCTTGCTGTGCTGGTTGCAATAATATGGGGCGGGAGAATAGTGCAGATCTGATGAATAGCAATGAACCACGACAAACACCAGCGACTGGAATGATATATCTCTCCCTGCCATCGCCTGCCACAATGCATGCCCTACGATAGCCGGACTTCGCCATCGCGACGAGTGACGAATGCTTGGTCAAGCGATCAGTGGAGCTGATGCGCGGATGGACGGCACCCAGAAAATTTTCGCAGGCTCACCAGCCTCGCCAGCCATCGTTGCCCGAACCTCGGGAGATGCGACTCGCACCAAAAACAAAGTGTGGCTGATCCCGCCTTTGGGCAGGCCCACGCGATCTGGCCGTCCCCCAGATGTGGCACTTTGCCTTGACGATGGGTCACGGATGGGCCCTGATGCACCATGACGGACGCGTGTGTGCAACCCTGGAGCTGAGAAGGGCAACGCGTCTTGGGCCGCAGCGTGCAAAGGGGATGTTGAGCCGGCTTTGTTGTGGCCAGAAGCAGTGGCTGAGCTGGAGTGCAGATTTGTAGATGAACTCCCCACCACCAAAAACTTTGCGATCATCCTGCCAAGCCAATCACCGCTGTGGTCCGCTCGTAGTCCACCTTGAGGCCGCAGTCGGCTGCTCGGCAGTTGCTCGGTCCTAGGCACGTCGCCATCCATTCGTAAGGCCTTGGGGCAGTGTTATTGGCCACTGGTCACGCAAACAAATGTTTCAACTCACCATGACATTTGCTGGATGACCATCGTCTTTGGACAGATGGTGCTGAGCATGATGAATGAACCGCAACCACGCGGGCCTCAGCTCACAAGAACAGATCATCTCGAGGCTGCTGCATCCTACCATGCAATCTCTATACGCAATGCCCTGTATTTTCCAATCGTTGAGGAATACAGTACTGGTTTCGGGGCCCTTCATGAAGCGCTGCACTGCCTCCGGACATCTTCTCCTAGAACAAACACCCTCCACCTTCTGGAAGCACTTCAGACGCCCGCAAACATAACAAACACAGCACGGACAAGACCGTCCGGAACCCGCCCAGAGACTTGGCTATTTCGGGATCGCCGTCGCGCCTGCCCATTTGCTAATGTCCCTATCCGCCCGGCAGCCGCCGGGCCTCAGATCGGGTTGCACACATCTCCGCGCTGGCTCCTAAGGGCTTGACTTTCGGCCCTTCAACCACAAATCCCAAATAAATTGGTTACTCAGAATAGCTTCCCGAGCGACTCGCCCTGATGAGGCTGTGGGCGCATGAAGAAGAGCCATGGGCCTGCTTACTTACCAACAAACATCAAAGCGCCGCCATGGTTAATTACGTTGTTTGTGGAGCCACGCGCAATCTGCTGCATTGCTTCAAAGGGTTTACCGTTGTTTATGCTATGATTACAGCAGGTTTTCAGATCTTGTCCAACTGCGTCATTGACTGCGCTTCACCGGACGATGCGCTCCACTCTCCATAGTTACCAATCTTAGCTCACCAACACTGTACCCAGCAACGAAAGCGCTGGTGCTACTCCGACCGGTTTACTGTCTTTACCATAGCTCCGTTTCAATTTCCATAGCGCTAAATCCAGAAGCATCCTGAGGGTCACGTTATCATGACATTTCCAAATCCATTCGCAGAATGTTTCTTGACATGATGCCACGGTGGCCAGTCGAGGGCGTTGGCGTTTCAGCGGCTCTGTTTTAGAGCAAGCCCTAGGGTTTCTCAAGTCCCTACGCGTACTTTCGCCCCCAGATCATTAGAGTTGCCTTCAGCTGTGTATCTCAGGCGTTGTGGCGGAGTCGTTCATATTCGTCATTCTTGAAGCTCAGACAGCTTCTATTTCCTGAACACAGTCCGGTTCAAACGTTTAGCGATATTCACAAACCACTATCCTTGCACGAGCATCATATTCTGTTACTTCCGAATGTTTCTTTGATAAAACACCGCCATACATTCTGACGAAAGAAATCCTTCTGCACGTTTACGGCGGAGTCGTTCCATCTTCATGGTTACCAACACCTCTTCATTACAAACATCTGTGCTCATCAGGCCCACCAGTATTATGTTGTTAGTAGCTCCTTGCTTACCTCCATCTCGCAGGTGTGTATGGTCCTTACATGTACCTCATCTCAAACGCCCGGTCAATTCGCAACATGGAATGCGTCGGTGATACACCCTGCCACTCCTCAGACATCGCTAGATCACTGGTTAACGAAAGATATTATCTTCGCCGCATGGAGAGTATTGTTGGTAGAGCCGTATCCTTCACCTTTGAGCCCAGACATCTTCAATGCGCTTTGATCACTGAACGCAGCGTCGAGTGGCTGTGATCCACACATGAGCAGATCTGCGCCCCAGAGACTCCTTCGAAGAAGTTTAGTTTTCGCTAGATCAACGACGCAATGTTATTATGTTGATCCTCTATCCTTCCCTTCGGCAACACCGACATCGCAACATTTGCCTTAACCAAGCGTCACTACATGACCGCTATTTTGACTTCGCCTTAAGAAAGGTCTATATTCCATAGTGCCAGTACGCATCTGCAGGACAGGTAGACTTCTGGAGGCTTCAAATCTATTTCATACAGACATCACCGGAACTACTAAGGAGCCACCTAGATCGATGAAGTAAGGCCGCCAGGCACCAAACAGCTAAGCCACACCTCGGTAACGAGCTTCCAGATCCTCGGCCTCGTGCGCTCAACTCCCCAAGCTTTGAAAGATATCCCTGGAAACGTTGATGATCCCTCAGCGTCCCAACCTTGCAAAGCCAATAAATAAACCATGGGTATGGGGCACTACAAACACGGGGAAAATAAGCCATCAAATGCTCCGAACAAGTGATCAAGCATTGGGGTCCAAAATACTCTTTCTAGAAGATCCCCCCCCTGGGTAGCTACACTATGCTCGTACCTGCTCGCTGAAGGCTGTTAACCCGGAAACTAAATGAGCGACAGTCCTAAGCCTCGAAAGTCCAACGCATTATGCAGAAGAAGCGGTGAATATTAACCCCGGTGTTAGGTAGGCAACGCGATACTCGGTGAAGCTCCTCGGGTTATGAAGAATATGTCTGCGAAGGATTCATCACACATCAACGGCGATACCCTTGATAGGAAACGATGCCGGTACTGCAGAACCAACCGCGAGAACCCCTCCGCAAATCCCATAGATCCCCGGACCGCAATATGCTGTTCATATGGCAAGATTATTCAAGCGATCCAGATCATCTGACATAACCTTGGAACTTTGTTCGGAGAGCGAAATATTTCTGGATGAAGGAAATATCGGCAAATCGGCGGTTTTTCGCCGACTCACCTCAACCTCCGTTCACATCACAGCATCACGATAGCTCAAGCTCAAGCTCAAGCTCACCGGCAAGCACCGACTCCTTATCCACTGGGTGCTTCATTCTAAAAATGCAATTGAGAGCGGCTATACGGCATTTCTACTCTCTTCATTAAGCCACGGACTCTAGCATTGTCACGGCATCGAGAGATCATGATCCCATAACTTACCACAGAAAAGCCCAGATCTAGACGGCCTGCCGATTCCGCAACAAGGGAATTTTAGCCATCGTGTCAGCGTGTCCGTTTGTATCTGCAAGAGCAATTATCAGAATTATCTCGACCCCACCTAACTGCGTATAAACTTCTTACCCAATACGGTATCACGATGCGGCGTTACAGGCGCTGCCGCAATACTGCTTTCAAGATGCGAGTCGGCGATGCATCTGTCCGCCGTGCCATGTCGTGCCATTCTATGCAGTGCCTCGGTGCAAGCCTATTTATGCCTTTCCCTCAATCACACTTCCATTCTATCCAAAAACCTGGCTTTCGGTGGACATGACGACTCTTAACTCACTTTCACCCGATCTCACGGCCTTGTGATGTCAGCAATGAGGTGCTCGACTTCATCTATGTCTTCGGGACATCTTTATGCCCTCCATAGGAACGTGACTTGCCCCCCACCTGCTCATTGATGAAGTCTTCCTCCCATACCAACTCACGATTTCACGCGACTAGTCACCGACAGCAACAGAACTCAACAGTCAAGGTGTTGTTCGCAATATTCTTCTTCGATTGTGCCACTAGATCGGGCTACCAAACTTCCTCCAACCCCCTATTCATACAGATCCCGCACGCACTGCCTCCGAACACACGCCCCAAAAAGCCCCAATGGTTCAAAAGCAAAGAAAATACCCATCTAGCGGCACCCGTAGCCAGCCCATTCCGCGCGCCTGAATCAGACCCCTCAGCAAAATGCGGTGAGATAAACAGGGTTCCCATAAAAAAAACAAAAAAAACAAAGTAAAACAAAACAAAGCACCGTGCTCGTGGCCACGAGCCTTCGGACCACACGCCTTTTCGCGCCGCCCAATGGTGGATAGGTGAGTGGGTTCGCACATCGCCGGCTTGGGAATAAGAGAGGTAGGAGAGCAGAGCAGAGCAGAGAAGACAAGCGAGCGCGAGAGCATCGCTGGAGAGGGATGGAGGAACGCACGCCGAAACGCCAATTGTGCCCAGACGGGACCGATGCAGTGGAGAAGAAAAAAAGGAAAAAGCGGAGAGCGAGAGGAAAGACGAGGGCCATGTGGCGGGTTGTCTTTTAGGGTAAAAAAAAAAAAAAAGCGTGGCCGTAGAACCGAACCCGAAATCTACAAGAAATGCGTATGCTGTGTGAGATGTGAGATGTGAGAGGATAAAGGGGAAACCTTATCCACCGTTCCCCCGTCTAAATATCCCAAAAAAGCGTCTGAACCGCCCGCTCTTCCTCTTCGCGCCCTTCTCCAGCCCTTGGCCCTCCCCCTCCACAACCAGACTCCGCGGCTGCTCCGACTCGCCCGAGTCCCACAGCCCCGCCGTGGTGTCGACGTGATACTGCGCCAAGTACGCCTTCTCGCGGTACGTGGGCGACGGCGTGGGCGTCGCCTCGGGCGTCGCGGCCGCGATGCGGATGGGCGGCGGGTCGGGTCGGTGCTGGGCGTGCGCGGGGAGCTGGTGCGAGGCGGGGTTGCTGCGGGCCAGCTCGGCGCTGATTTCGCGCTCGCGCTCGTTCCCGCTCTCTGCGAGCGACTGATCCTCGAGGGGCAGGCCGGAGCGCGTGCGGTTCGCGCTGCGGTTGCGCCGGACGAAGGCCGTGCCGGTGGAGTTGGAGCGGCGGGAGCGCGTCTTGGGCGCTGCGATGGGCGAGGAGGCGGCAGAGGATGCTGGAGTCGAGGGTGAGAGCGTGGAGCTGGGGGAGCTGCGGTGCAGGATCTGCGTGCTGTTGCGGAGGAGCTGCGGGAGGGTGCGGCGGTTCTCGTCGGGAGTGGAGGAGCGCGATGTCAGTGCTGTGTCTATGGCGGGCATGGATACGGCGCGGGTAGGGCCTGAGGGGCGCGATTTATGGCCGTTGGTGGACAACGTGGGGTTGGTGCCACATCTAGCGTAGTTGAAGACGTTAGACCAGTTCTCGCGGAAGGCGACCCAGATGCCGGATACGACTATGAATTTGCGTAGGGCATCTTCGGTCTTGATTTGAGATCTCTCTGCGGCAAGCTCGCTAGCTTCTATGAATGAGCCGGCGTCCGACATTGCAGGGGGAGTTTGCGCCGGGGTGTGGATAGGAGACGCAGGAGGGTGAATGGATGATGAGGCGGAGGGCATTGAGTAGTAGTCGAGTACATCAATACTGGTGCGGGTCATGGTCGCGATAATAGGATGGCGCCTCGAGTCTGGACTGATGGTGCTGAAGTTAAACTTTTTTTCTTCAGTCGGCGGATTGGATGGATAGCCCTGAGATGTTCCAGACATGCCAGAGGACCGCCTGATTGGGGACATTCGAGCTACCCATCGGCACTTGAGTTTCAAACCATGTTCGTCTGTGAAGACAAACTCGTAACCACCGTTTGGCAACGTTGATGCTTCCCAGCTTGAACCATCATCCATCAATATTTCATCCTTCTTTCCAACGCAAACCACACCGATTACCTCCCGATTACCCCAGCGCTCATCATCAGAGCTCTCTTCGTCCTCGACAGGCCCATAGTCCTCCGCTTTCACGACTAGTATATCAGCAGGTCCTAGTTTGTCTTTTGACTTGAACACTCGAGCAAACTTCCTTGCTAGTCTTGGCACGAAAACAGAGGACGGAATGACTTCATACGCGGGTTTAGGACGACTAGATGGCACGACCTGTTGCAGCTGGAGAAGTACTTTTGGTCTTAGGTGGAGCTTTTGCCTGGGAGCTGTCGGTGGGGGAGGATGTGCGAGGTTGTAGGTGGTTCTGGAACGAGAATGGCGTTTCTTAGGTTTCCCTTCGGACGAGCATATACTGCTAGACGAAGGCGGTCTTGAATGTTCAGAGGAGGTTGTGGGAAAAGCCTCGGGCTTAGCAAACACTATAGTCTTTTGGTTCTTAGAAATAGTATCAGGAGAGGCGGCAGGCTTCGGCACGCTCGGAGGCAGGGACAAGGGGGTAGCAGGTGCAGTCGGCCTCCATGCGGAAGGAGTGAGGATGGTCAGAGGGGAGTGAGTCAACGGGGAGCCATTGGAAGGAGAGGAGGAGCGCGGTGGTGAGAATTCATGGCCATGTTGAGCGGCTGCATCTGCTGTCAACATGCTCAAAAACATGGTTTCACCTCTCGCCAGGTCGGGGAGGTAAGGCGAGACCAAGCAGGCGGCGATGATGGCGGTTCATGTCCTCTTCACAGGAATGGTGGTGGAATACCGTCTGGCTGCCAGCAAAATGTTAATAACACTGAGCTGAAGGTTGGAGCCAAGGCCTGCCGTCCCCTTCCGGGGCAGCGCTTGGCTTTTGTGCGAGGCTGGTGAAGGCGCAGACGCTGTGAGCTTTTTCGGGCCTTGACGCTCGGCTACTTTGGTTGCTTGGGTTCGTCTATTTTCTGACAAGGCTGACGCTAAGAGGGAAGACCTTCTCGGACTTCAGCCACAGACGCTGGCCCAACACGCGCCAAAATAGAATCGGCAATGCGGATGCTGGGGGGAGAAGAGCGGAAGAGTAGATAGTGGATAGTAGATAGTAGATAGTAGATATAAAATGCTCCCGCAGGCCTGTATATTCGCACGCTGTGCCCAAAGGCCGCGCTGTTTCATTTGTACAAGTTGACATCCTTTGTGGCCGGCTGCTCGGGCGCTCCCTTGGGCGACACGAGCACAAGGCAGAGTCGCTAAGGGTCGTCCAGCGCTGGTCGGCGGGGTTCGGATTTGAAACTTCCCGCGCGGCCGTAATACCACGAAAGGGATGGGGAAGTGGGTAAGATGGGTAGCTAGCCAGGTGGGTAGCCAGGTGGGTAGCCCGGTAGGAAGCCCGGTAGCTAGTACTTTACGCTATGGCGCCAGCCAAGGGCACCACCACCATCTCAGGTTGCCCCGTCTCAGCAACATCTGCGAGGGCTTCGTGCGTAAAAAAAGAGCCTCGTGTCTCGGTACGAGAGACGCCTAATTGGTCACTAATGCCAGGTATCTACGCCCATCCGTGCCCATCCGTGCCCATTGTAGGCCCGACTTCTTGATTTCATCCAGGCCCCCAGTGTCCCCGCGGTTTTTCTGCTGGAAGACGCCCATTGGCAGGAAGCATTTTATCAGATTGGTTGTTAGGGGAGGAGGGTTAGCCGCATCCCGCCCTAGCTGCACGTGAAGAGCATTGACAGGAATTGACGGGAATCTACACCACCACCACCACCTTGATGAGATGGCTCGTGGCGTTCATGGCGAGGGAGGTTGTCACGGTCGTCTGTATCCGCCAACTTCCGGCTTCTTGCACCCTGTAACTTCCCAAACGTCTCATTGCATGTCCGCTGCCATCCATCGCTCCCCGATTAAGCAATTAAACGAAGCCCCTCCGTAGGATTCGCGAATTTCGCATTCGGTTTATTTCTTCCTTCGCAGCAGCAGCAGCACCATCGTACTCGCTCCAGGCTGGCCAGGCATCGTGTTTAGCTGTTGAGCTGTTAGCCCTTGACTGTCTAGCTCTTCGCAGTTCACTGCAAATCGCCGCTTTCTTCGCAGCAAACCCTTAATTCTGCTACCATTTGCATCCTTTTCCCTTGCTGCCAAGAAGTCCCGCTAAAATAGCTCTACCCCCACCATCGGCGAGCTCGGAGTCGGCTGCAGCGCGAGCCTCAATGGCCTGCTGAGGGCCTTGCAACACCCCAACATGCCCAACTTCTGCTCTTTTTGTCCGACGGCGTTTCCGTCTGCTCGTGTTAATTCTTCTCCTCAGCTGCTGTCGTCTACCCGTCACCTGCCGCGCGCCTTGACAACTGACAAATTTGGCTTTGTAACCCTTTTTGTCCGCTTATTTTCGACCGTCAGCAATGTCTCGATGCGACAAGCTTCGCGAATGGTTCATTGCTGAAGGCGGCCACCTGAGCCCGTGTGTGCAATTAACAGAGAGTCCAGCTAATGGCATTCACGTGTGTGGAGCTCCAATACTGGAGACTGAAAACCCTCCTGCTGAAACTCTCATTTGCACCTGTCCCCTATCCCTGACCCTCTCCTATCTCAATACCCTGCCCCCAAACACTACTCGAGATGGGCCCCAGAATGGGAATCTTGTGCGACAGGTGTCAGGGGATTTGACACTGTTGCATGGCGTTATCCCTGATCACGTTCTCTCTCGCTTCGTTCTCATTGAGCAACGCCTTCTTGGCCCTGATTCTTTTTGGGAACCGTACATCAGCTGTCTGCCTCTGACGGAGGAAGATGACCGCCTGAGCACGCCTCTCTATTTCTCAGTGGAAGATAAGCGATGGGTTCAGGGAACCAATATGTCCGACGCAATAGATACGAGGCGTACACTCTGGATGGAAGAGTGGACGGTCGCCTGCATGGAAATGGACAATCGTGGGCTAAATACCTCCCAAAAGTATACCTGGTAAGAATAATGACTGCAATTCCATTTGAAACGTTTCTATATGCCTCTATCCTCTTTGCGAAGAGCCATGTGAGATAACGGCCCTGCGCTTCTGAGATGACCAAGCTGCAATGACCTCAACCTATTTTGCCGCCTCGCAAAATAGGTGAAGACGGTGGTGAGATGGTGAGACTATTTTTATCGTCGTTATTGTCACTTGGCCTTGTGCTCATAAAGGTGCTCTATGTCGGATTTAACCTCTCAACTAACACCCAACTAAATAAATTTTGACTAGTCATTAACTCCATTACAGGGACCTTTACCTGTGGGCTGCTACAATATTCAGTTCACGCGCCTTTACTTCGAGTTCTTCGTTCCCTGGCGTGGAAACTTTCGCGCTTCTCTATCCCGTCATCGATTGTCTCAACCACCGAAGCGGCGCAAGAGTTTCTTGGAATTTTGACAATGGCAATTTCTCACTCAGCACCACCGAGCCGCTCCAAGCAGGCAAGGAAATTTGGAACAACTATGGCGCTAAAAGCAACGAAGAATGTGTGTGCCAACTCAAGCTCGCTTTAGCATCACCAGTCAGGCTGCTCTCGTCAGCTCGGAGCTACAACCTATCTCGTATCTTCTTATCACTACCAATGCTCCAAGCTAACTCAATCAATAGTACTCATGGGTTATGGTTTCTGCATCCCGAACAATCCCTGTGATGAAGTCGCCATTAAGCTAGGCCGTCTAATGCCTCAAGTTCGAGAAAATCTAAGGGCCACACACGTCCTTGGCTCTAAGACAGACAGTGAACCATTTGACGTGTCACTCTACCTCCGCGGTGCCGACCATTACTCCGGCGGATACTCGAACTTTGCTTCATGCCTCCGAGGTATCCCGCCGCTCATGGTCAGAGCATCCTTTGAGACCTGCTTGGCCGTTCGCCGAGAAGATCCCGATGACTCTGACTTCACCAATCCTAGCGGAAGGCTCGTTGTTGCTACAATGCGACAGCTGCTCATGCCTCTAAGGAAGAAGCAGGACTATATCTTAGAGACCAATCCGATCTTCGGGCCAAGGAACACAAAGCAAAAGCACGCTAAGGTATACAGGGATGGCCAACTTGCGATCCTCCGCTCAGTTACAGAGCCAATCGCCTGGGTCCTTCAGGAACAGATGGCCTCGCCAAAATTACGGTTCCTCGACTATACTATAATAGACACGAGCCAAGCGATAGCCGTCCTAAGACGTGAAGATTCAGTTATATGTCATGATTTCCTAGTCGGCATTAGAGCAGCATTAGTAGACCCGGAAGACCGCCAGCAGTTGGAAGACGAAGACTGCGAAGACGTCGTGTGGATCCTCTGGCTTTGTATTGCACACCTCCACACCCGCCAAGCGCAGGACGCATACGTCATCAGACCCTGGCTTCAGGACATCAAAAGACTGTTCAAGATAAAACCACTTGAGGATGGCGAAATGGACGAAACGTTGGACTATATCAACGGCGTAATCCAAACTGCCGCTGGGGCGCTCCCGGATGATACCATTTGGCACTCCTCGGCGTGGACGCCTGCTCTCACCGCATGGGCTGCACGGGTAGTCCAGTTCGAAGTGTGGCCGATGCGTGCTCCAGGACCCGAGCCGAGAAGTCCGTTTGTGATGTACATGCATATGGATGGGAAGCCTGAGAAGTGGATCCAGCCTGAGAAGTGGGCCAAGCCTGACGCTGAGCCGGCTGGTGGCAATGCCTGATTGACTTCCAATGACTTGCAGGCCAATGCTCTTCTCACACGTACCGTTACAGTTCAGCGGGCTTTACCTCTTGCGGTCCTTTTTTGGGCACTCCTTGAAAGGGCATTCCTAAGTGCATTTGCTAGCGCTGTTGAATGAGTTTCCTTTAGATGGCTGATGGTTTTCACCATGGCGTTAATTAAGGTATTGTTTTCGGGGCAGTAAACGAAGCAGATATCTCTCAAAAGGATAGTTTGCCTACGGCTAGTAGTCACACCAGCGCACGCTTCGCATATCGACAGGAAGAAGTACCTTTACCTACGTTTTACATCGTTTAGCATCATTCTTTACTAAGATAAAATATGTGGAGAGCAGTATTCGCTGCTACTGCATCCTTCTCGGTTTGGATTAGATGGAGTGCATTGGCACTGAATATAGATTGGCACCGTATTAGAGTAGAGTAGGATGGCTCCAATCAAGAATTTGGCTCTTTGCATAGATTTGACAACATGGCTCGACAAAAAGAGGCTTTCAGGTAACGGTTCGTTTCACCGACCGTAGTAGCAAAGCGAAGTGTCTTTGCCTGCATTTTCTCAGACGCTGTTGGGACCAAGAAGATGTGTCTTACAATATGATACTTTTTTCTTCCGTTGCCATTGTTAGCTTCCTGGATTGCAAACACCAACGCCACGGATTCAATAGATCAAATAAGGTCATCATCAATAGCTCAACCCCTTAGCCCCTCCAATCATTCACAACGACGTCTACCTCACGCCACTCTTATAGCAGATCATTCACCAAGAATCTCACAAGGGATAATGCTGTGAAAACTATCTTTAGCAAACACGCCCGCTCTCCTTCAACACGACACTTGGCCATTTCCAGGAGTGGCATTTGCCTGTAACCGTGAGCGCTAAAGAGAGGGATAGACGGTGGTTTTATATTTTGGTAGAAGCCCATGGAAGGCAGACCTAAGGTACGCTTGCTCTAGCTTTGGTCATTCTTCGTTTGATGAGCTGGAGAGAGTGGCCCGGCAAAGGTCTTCCGTGCTGTCAATATGGCGTGGTAAGGTGGAAGCAAAGCTTGGCTGGTCTAATAGACCCATGACAGCAAAGGAAAGCCGAAGTTACCGCTTTAGGTATCGGTGATCGTGCCCTTCTTAGGGGCAGGCGTGCTAAGGCGGAAATAAGCCAAAAGTCTTGTCTGACGTGGGCTTGAACAATACCAAGGTAGTATCTACATTGATGAACTGCTTACGGAGGTCGCTAACATCTAAATTTGCACCTTCCTAATTAGGAAAATTGACTTACCGCCCTAAAAAAGACCGGCAGAATCCATCTATAGGTTCAACTCCTCCATTACACCGACACCAGTGCCACT
>Ga0307507_10000765_pt1 | contig 70764 bp, 51 predicted proteins | sample 7_EM_MG_FD_207223 | JGI IMG/M metagenome (GOLD analysis project Ga0307507, IMG submission 207223) | Populus trichocarpa ectomycorrhiza microbial communities from riparian zone in the Pacific Northwest, United States - 7_EM | ecosystem: Host-associated > Plants > Roots > Unclassified | place... | reverse complement strand
TCGGGATTGACATACTCCCGTTCCAAAAGCGTCCTCACTACTCCCTCATGCCCCTGCTCAGCGGCCCACGAGAGTGGTGTACGGCGATCTTGGGTGTCTGCCCGGTTGGAATCGACATCCTCTCGTTCCAAAAGCACCTTCACTACCTCCTCATGTCCGTGCTCAGCGGCCCACGAGAGTGGTGTTTGGCCATATAAAGTGTCTGCCTGGTAAGGATTGACATTCTCCCGCTCCAAAAGGACCCCCACCGCCCCATCATGCCCGTGTCCAGCGGCCCACGAGAGCGGCGTGCGACCATATATGGTGTCTGCCTGGTTGGGATCGACCCCCTCTCGTTCCAAAAGCATCTTTACAACCCCCTCATGTCCCTGTTCAGCGGCCCACGAGAGCGGTGTACGGCCGTATTCGGTGTCTGCCTGGTTGGGATTGACATCTCTTCGTTGTAATAGCATCTTTACTACTCCCTCGTGCCCCTGCTCAGCGGCCCACGAGAGCGGCGTACGGCCATCATCAGTATCTACCCAGTCGGGATTGACATACTCCCGTTCCAAAAGCGTCCTCACTACTCCCTCATGCCCCTGCTCAGCGGCCCACGAGAGTGGTGTACGGCGATCTTGGGTGTCTGCCCGGTTGGAATCGACATCCTCTCGTTTCAAAAGCATCTTCACTACCTCGTTGTGCCCTTGCTCAGCAGCCCACGAGAGTGGTGTGCGGCCATATTGGGTGTCAGCCCGGTCGGGATCGACATCCTCTCGTTTCAAAAGCATCCTTACCACCCCCTCATGTCCGCTTCTAGCCGCCGACGAGAGCGGTGTATGGCCATCCTGGATGTCTGCTTGATTGGGATCGACATCCACTCGTTCCAAAAGCATCCTTACTACTCCCTCATGTCCTTGCTCAGCGGCCCACAAGAGAGGTGTACTGTCTCGCTTATCTGGCCTGCCAGGGTAGACATCTTCCCGTTCCAGCAATAACTTAACCACTCCTTCGTGCCCCTCAATAGCAGCATTCCCGAGTGGTGTTCGGTCATTCTTATCTGGACGATTGAGGTCGACATCTTCCCGCTCCAGCAGTAACTTGACCACCCCTTTGTGTCCCTCAATAGCAGCATGCCCGAGTGGTGTTATATCACAATTATCCAGGCGATTGGGGTCGACATTTTTCCATTCCAGCAGCATCTTGACCACTCCTTCGTGTCCATTCTTCGCCGCCCACGCGAGTGGCGTAATACCTACAGAATCCCGTTGGTCAACCTCGCAAACTTCAGCACTCATCAATGCGGTCACAAGTTCAACGATCCCGAAGAACGATGCGCAGTGTAGTCCGGAGAAGAGCTGGGAAGTAGCGGTGCCTTCGGTATACATAGGAGGCAGTACCTGCTCTAGAAGTGATACAGCGGATATGTGGTCTTCGTACTGATTCAAGAGCCCGAGCGCAAGGGCCCTCGCATGGTCTGAGAGATCCTTGTTCGTATGTGTTCCCCAATATCTCGCTGAATATTTGAGGAATGGCATGCTTCTATAGTTTAGAGGAGAATAGGGTGTGAGGTTTTTGAGTTGCTGTGAATTTAGATAGGTCAAACAGGTTTCTCCAAGTATCGAGTGAGGCTTATTGAAGAGACTCGTATAACTACAGAGGTACTCTTGGACGGTATAGTGGATTAACCGCACAGTCGAAGCCTCCGCATCGACTGTGACCAGGCCTTGGCAGCAGTCTAGCAATGTGCCTATCCGGGGGGCATTATCGGGATCAAAATCCCTTTCTCCTATCTCTACTGCCAGGGCATGGCACAGCTCATCCACTTGTAACGGCCGTTCCGAATGACAGATCCATGTGAGAGTGGCTATCGCAAGCTTTGCCTTCTCCTCGTCCTGAGCCATTATCCGCTCCAGCGTCGCATAATATACATCCTGTAACCCCGCTCCATCCGTTATTGACTTGAGTGTTTTTCTCCGCCGAGCTGTCGTGGTACCTCTCAAGACTGCCTCGATGTGGAGAGATGCTAGCAGGAATCTAGGTTCAAATGTGTCAGCCATTAATTTGGGGTAGCTTTGCCTTCGGCCTCGTTCCTACATACGTTTCCGAACTCATTGCGGGAATGCTCTTCATAATATCTCCCTCCAATGTACTGCTCATCACATCTGGGATGGTGTCCTTCCTAAGTCTCTCGTGCAGAAATCTAAGGACTCCATCTTCCGTAGCCCGTATAGATACGAAGGCTGCCGCTCCACCCAACTCCCTCTCCACCTCACTCTGCGCATGTGGTCTTCCGGTCATAAATATGCGAGTATTTGGAGATCCTTGTAGAATCTGCCCTAATGATTTAAGAACCACCATTCGATGCTCTGGCACACATTCATCAAGTGCATCAACGCATATAAATGTGCGCTTCGTGCTTGTGAATGTCTGGAGCATCTTCAAAATTCCTGAAACTTGTAGTCTTTTACCCCCAATAGACCTTCTCTCCTTTTTAAAATTCCAGGCTATCGCTTCAGAAATTTCCCTCTCTCTGCCAACAAGCTGTCTTAGCAGGGAGCCAAGCATATTTACTGGTGACTGCTCATTCCGGGCAGCAAAGTCGAAGTAAAAACACGCAACGGTAGAATCTCCCTCAACGGCCTCATCGCATAACTTGTCTATAACTAGTGACCTGTCATCGCAACCTATTAGCAATAGTATTCTTTGATTCCCCCAACTATGTATGCTCTCTTACGTGATATAGCTCTTCCCCACTCCTGGATTACCGTCGCAAAATAAGGTCGGACGAAAGGACGCATCCTCCCCACTACCACCGTGCCAGAGCCTAAATTCCTCAGTTTCCAGCAGCCAGGCTCCTATACTGTCGACCCGTCGGGCTCCGATGGCTTGATGTCGTGCCCGTGGCTCTAATGGAGATAGCCACTCTAGTATTTCAGATCTATCATCGTAGGCGGTGTAGTTAAAGGAATTTGCGGTACTGAAAGAGTTACTATTGTTGCTAAAAGCTTGTGACATTTTTCGATTTCGATTGCGGTGGATGTTGTTGAGAGCAATGTGTTGATTAACTTGGGGTGCGTTAGAGCAATTACTTGAAAAAGAGGGGTTGATGGTAGAGCCTTGGGCCCTTAGACAATAGCTCAATCACGGAATCCGAAATAGGTTACACAGATACTCCAGGACGCTTATGTCAAAAACTGTGAATAGATTCGCCTGTGTTTATATTATATAAAAGCCTTATGTTGGACTACACTGTTACCAGTACTCGATGTCTTTGTTTGATAAGTTCCAAAATTGCGGAACCCTGAGAAGGTGATACCGGTGGTATCATACTATGGAAAATTTGTTTTTAAAACTTTACGCCTGAGCGGCTGAACACCCACACCCTCCCCACCTAAGATTTTCTGTGAATATGTTTAATTTATTACTCTCTAAGGATTTAGGGCAGGTCTGGTCACCATTAGCTTTTCAAACCTTGACATTAGCAAAATATCAATTTCAACAAGAAATCTCAATAAGTTAATGTCAAGTTCACAGTTTGGGTTAAAAATCAAGTCTGAGTGTCGTGTCTGGTCACCCACAATTGCGCATAGGGGGTGTGCCCAACAGAGATAGCTAGCTGATCTAACGAGTAAATAGAGAGTTTGCGCATGAGGACCTAGGTGGCGGTTAACAGAAAATAGACCTAGGTGTAAGAATGAGTTTGCGCAACAGGTTCAGGTTGCTTGGCGGCCGGGTGACAGTGGAACGAGTCTCATATCCCATCGCCCATCGCCCTCAAATTTGTTTCTTGCTCCAATTCGGATTTTGGGCTATTGTCAGTTGGTAATTAACCATACTAGCCAGCATAGAACAGGTGATAATCTGCAACTGAATACCTAGTATTATGACCACTAAAATCCTTGAATAGATTATAAAGAGAGAAGTGAGTGTGCAAGGAGGGAGACACAATGGATCACCAAGTGTCTTCCAGAGGTGGTGCGGCGGTGCCTGGCCTCTATAACCAAGAATCCTAATCTGGGGAAACAAAATATTTGTGGACGACATGACAGTAATAACCACTGGTGAACTCCCTAAGACCTATCACAGCATTGGAAAATATCTAAGTGGGAAGTGCACTGTGTTGTTGCTGATTTATTGTTTGGCAACGATCGAATTTCTCCAGGTCTGAAAAGCCCAATTTTACACTGCTTCCAGGTCTCGCCATCCACCTAGGTGTCCAAAACTTTTAGGTTAACTGAAAATAACCTGTTTTTCTACCACCTAGGTTTCCTTGCGCAAACTCTCTATACGGTATGATAGTACAAGTACGGTCCCAGCGCCGGCCGGTTTTTGCCAGTTGATGCGGCATCCGCACAACCGAGTTGAACCAGGCACCTTGTTTTGGTAGTGATCGACGGACGAATCATTGCTTGCGACTACCGGTAGCCAGATTATTAGGGCACAAATACTGGTAAGGCAGAGAGAGCCTCAACCACTACCGTACGATAGTTGCTGCCACCCCAGGTCCCATGAAGCCATACTGTCCATTTTGCATGCCATAGAACGATCGTACACGACACTTCAGAGTCTCACCCATTTTTTCTTTAGTTTTTTTCGAAGATTTTGGCTGGTAAGCCACTTTTGTGCGAAGCCTTTTGTGCCGGTCCCCTGCGATTATTTTCGAGGGTTGGCTCTCCTGTTGTGATGGTTTTGCCAACCCCGCACGGGGCTGGGGGGGGGAAGACCCCCCGGTGCAGCACGACTTCCACAAGGTGAACAAATGTAATTAGTGGCAAATTTACTTGTAGTGACACAATACTTGTATGGTACGAGCATCCATCCCACCAAGATGACTATTCCAAGCATTTACACACTATTCAGAGTTCACTCGTGTGCTGGTGTCTTCGATACACCAATATCTCGCGTCGATTTCTATTTCTTCCCGACGATGAGTACTTTCAGTCTTGCAGAGTCAGTCCAACAGAGCTTCAACAGGGTCGAAGCTTCCCTTAATGGTTACCAAAAGCTTAATAGTGTTAAAAGAGACCTGAAGCGACGCATTTTGCCATGCAAAACCATCTTCCTATTAGAGATTAAGCCCCTCCTTCCAGGAAGCAGCGCCGTGGCGGGGGACGTTTTGCAACATCATAGCGCAGTGCGGGACTCCCTTCAAGGCGCACATATAGCATTGGAAGGGATTACGAGAATTTTGGAAGAGTTGGCAAGGGATACGGAGGGGAGGGATCGGGCACCTGAGATTCCGCGCCCTGTGGTAGCAGAATCCAGGATTGTGTCGGTATTAAGATCATGTTGGGTATGTTGATAGTTGTTGCCCTTGGTGCTCTGCTCAACTACGGTCGCACCTCGTTACAATGGAACTCTTGACACAGGAAACTTCGCTACTACGAGTGAATCTACACCCCTGCTCCCATGCGAAGGGTCCTCGCTATATGGAATTTCTCACAAAATCTTGCTATTGAACGAAAATCCCGAACTCTTGGCGTTCCTTATAATGAGGTGCGACTGTATGGATATGATGATACCCATGGCGGTCACTGACTTACAAAATTGGCAGCGCAATTTGATGGCAATGCTCTTACCAGGACGATGGGTACAACCTAACACGGAGGCTGAGAAACCAGTTATGAAGAGCTTGGAACTGAGAAGAAGTCCCCAAGAGCTTGAACTTAAGAAATTGCTTGTCGAATTGGAGAAGGATATTGCTTCCTTAAGCAAAACCCTACAACTTTCTCGCGAGCCTGCACAGTCTGGCCCAAGCCCCTCTCCTCCAGCACTGCCTGGGGACCGGGAAAAATTTCAAGTCAAATCTAACCGCGTTATCTTGGATCACCTTTACCAGACCCTCTCAAGAGAAGTTGGTTGTCCGTGCCACTTTATCCATTTATGCCTGCGTAGTGTCTCTGCAGGCCTCTGGGACTCTATTTTACGATGGTTGGTGGGCCCAGGGTCAATCTGTTCTCTGTTTGTCACTCTCGACCTAGGAGCATCAATGGATACATACAACGCCGAGCATCCTCTACATTTTATTGTGTCGGGATCTGGATCCGGCGACATAGGTGAAATGCTTCAGGCTCGCATGCCCACCCCATCGAAAACCGGGTGTTCTCCTCCTTGCTCAAATATCGTGACCTCGCCCATAGGTTCCCGCCATCATCTGGTACACCGGGAGTTCACTCGAACCGAGTTTCTCCTCAAGTCTACCACTCCTCCAGCGTGTTCTCCCAATTCCGGTACTCTCTCGAATCCTTCAAACCTCCGACCTATTGTGACGCTTCGCGAACTTTTAGAATCCCACTCTCAAGGGGAGAGTAGTGTGGAACTAGTGGAGAGAGACCGGCTCCTGCTTGCAGCCGGATTGGCACAATGGGTTCTCCAACACTATGGCACCCCGTGGTTGCACGACCTAAATTCCCGTGAGATTCGTTTCTTCACACGATACGAGTCCGACCTGACCCGGAACTACGCAAATTGGACTCCTTATATATCGGCCACCTTCAATCGACCTCCGCATGAGCAGAGCAATGGGTTGTACAATCTTGGATTAGTACTTTTAGAGCTAGGGCTTAAGGAACCGCTCATGTATGACCTACGAAGCAAAGCGAAAGTCCCCAAGGTTGCTCTCCGTCAGCTGTTGACTGACATTGGGCGGTCGTATAGAGAGGTGGTTGATAAATTGCTGTCGGAGGGGGGGAGCGGAGATCCCATTGAGGAGAAACTAAGAAAAGATTTAGAAGGGAGGATAAAATCCCTTAAAGAAAGGGCTTTAGAATTTTTCCCGGAATAGCGTTGCAGGGTTGGATCTCGGTGTTAGGCATTATACCTCCAGAGCATGTCTATTTGTAAGGAAATTACTGGATTGCTGTATAGTAATGTATGTCTAGCACGCTGAATTTCGGGAGTCCTCCTTATTTTATGTGCTTCGGTGCGGGGAAAACTGTTAATGTTGGATATGCGTTTATACGGGAGCACTTTCCAACTCTTAGCTATAAACTCTACCTCTCTCAGTTAGTTAACCGATCTGAGCTCCTGCCGTGGCATTGAGGAAAAAAATTGAGAAAGTTGAAGAACTGACAAACTGACGACCTTTTCCGAAGCCATACTTCTCTATGAATCCCCTGGTGTTCCTCTGCCAACCCTAACTCATAGATTCCGGGGCGAGCAAATATGAGGAGCGGCAGAATTTGACCCGGGAAACCGCAACCGGTCTATCTCCTGGACCAGCAAGACATTAACAATTTTTGTGCTGCGCTACGGATTCACAAAACTACTACAGACAACCTGATGTACCATCGTCCAACAGAGGCCAGACCCCCTTGCGAGCGCCAAACCACCCGCGCACCAACAGGCCCCCCCTTTTCTCCACCATCACTAATTATAATACCTCTTTCCATGCAGGTTCGACCACGTACAGGGTGGTGAGGGCTCGAGAAACGGACGAATGAGCCGAGGTCCATCTACCATCTCGCCGTCATGGACTAGCACTCGGCCCAAAGAGATGTTCATGTGTATAGGGCGAGAGCCGGAACGCCGATATATCCACTTCTTTACAAGAGCAACAAGGAGAGCGACAAAGGAATGAGTATTGGTTGGTGTTTAACGCGTGATGAAAAGCGCATGTGTGAATGAGAGTTACTCCTGAGAAGAGACGCAAGCTGTAGGAGCCTTTTATAGAGGGAGTCGGCGAAAATCAGTGAGACATGAAAGAGAAATGACAACGGAGGGAAATGTAGGAAATCCACCAGTCTCGCATTTCAAACAATATAGATATACTGTAGATCAAGTGTCATAGTCAATGATTAGTGCTAGTCTGTTCTATCCCCAACGCTCTATGTTTCCACTATCTAAGATAAGCTGGTATATGGGTTTTCCAAATACCGTGTGGTTCCGGTGAGGGTGCCAGAAAAATAGGCCCGACTATAGTATGTTTCAGCGGTTTATATATCGTGGTGTGAACTTTGAGAATTTTTTCTGGTCTAGGTGACCTATTCATCCTACTTCGAAAGGCAAGTAAATCACTTTTACCACTTGTGCCCATAGACTTTTGTCTCCCGTACCCATCGAATGAGAGTCACATCTCTACGCTAGATGCCCCGTTGCTCTGAGTGGGTGTTATCATGTGCCGTGCCTAAATGTGCGAAGCAAGAAATGAGCATGTGGTAATATTTGGAGCCGAGTTTGGCTAGTACCAGCACACTTTGGACTGTTCACACAGCGGGGCGGACTGCAAAGAAATATAGGGAAAACCACCCAAAGATAAAAAAATTTAAGTTTAAAACTACGAACCCCCTCCCCCCACACTAAAATATTAAGATTGAGATGACGAAACAAGATATCCCGAATACTTACAGCATAAGAAAAATCATTACTCCCCCCTATTAACACCGGAGCAAAAGGGCAACACCAAGCTAGCAATCAGACAGAAAAAAACAAGAACTTGTACGAGACTATGAAAGTCAAAAGGCACGACGGTAGACAGCCGAAAATGCGTGTGGGATTTGCGAAATGAATGTCAAGGGTTGAGGCTGTGGAATTGGGTCTGGTGGCAATGGGATTGTTGAAACTGGCTTATGTTGCTCGAATAGCCGCACTACACCCTGATGCTGATTCTCATGGGCCCAGGAGAGGGGCGTCCGGCCGTATTTGTCCACTGAGTGCGGGTTGATGCCGTCCTGCTGGAGTAGTAGCTGTACAGTTTTTTCGTGTCCGTGGTAAGCGGCCCAGAAGAGCGGCGTACGGCCATCATTGGCTGCAAAGCCTGGAGCATCTGCTCGTTTTAGTAACAGCCGCACTATCCCTTCGTGCCCATTTCTGGCAGCCCAGAGGAGTGGGGTTTGGCCGTTGCGGTCAGTCGAGTGAGGGTTGACCTTGCTCTTCCCAAGCAGAAGGCTTATTATTTCCTCATGTCCCTCCTCCGCTGCTCGAGAGAGTGGGGTGCGGTTATCATCGTCTGTTGAATCAGGGTTGGTATCTGAATGGTCGATCAAAAGCTGTACTACCTCGTCACATCCATTCCAAGCAGCCCATGAGAGTGGAGTTTGCCCAGCACCGTCCGCCATGCTCGGTTGAATATCGCTTCGGCTCAGTAGTAGCTTTGTGACTACATCCCATCCATATCCGGCAGCCCACGACAGTGGAGTTCGTCCAATACCATCCGCTATGTTGGGTTGAATATCGCTTCGGCTCAGTAGTAGCTTTGTAATTACATCCCATCCATTTCCGGCAGCCCAGGACAGTGGGGTTCGTCCAACACCGTCCGCCACGTTCGGCTTAATGCCGCTTTGATTTAGGAGTAGCCTTGCCACTGCTCCCCGCCCGTTTCCGGCAGCCCATGACAGTGGAGTTCGTCCAATACTATCCGCTATGTTGGGCTGAATATCGCTTCGGTTCAGTAGTAGCTTTGCCGCTGGTTCTCGCCCGTTTCCAGCAGCCCAAGACAGCGGTGTTCGTCCGATCTCGTCTACCGAGTTGGGGTTTAGATCTGGCCAGCCCAGCAAAAGGTCCACTACCTTTGCATGTCCCTCCCCAGCAGCCCATGAGAGCGGGGTACGACCCTCGATGTCTCTTGAGTTAGGTTTTGCGTTTCTCTCTAGCAACAGTTGCACAGCTCGCTCGTCCCCATTCCTAGCAGCCCACAAAAGCGGTGTTCGGCCATTTTTATCTACCAATTCAGTATCGATATCCCAATCCCCCAGCAGCAACTCTACTACCTTGTCACGCCAGCTCCCAGCGGCCCAGGAGAGCGGGGTTCTACCAGAACTGTCGGCTAAGTTATGGTTGACACGTTTAGATCCCACTAATAGCGCCACGACTTGTTCATGCCCATGCATAGTAGCCCGCACTAATGGCGTCTGTCCATACCCTCCAAAAAAATTTGGATCAACACCCTCCCATCCTAACAGAAGCCTCACTACCCCTGCATGACCACTTCCAGCGGCCCACCAAAGTGACGCCGAGCCATCCTCATCCAGCGAGCCAGCCCCGATCTCCTTTTTCTTCATGAATAGCTCCACTACTGCCTCATTCCCGCGGCTAGCAGCCCATGAGAGCGGCGTCATACCAGCTTTATCCGCCATGTCAGATACAACCCCGACTTGATTCAGTGATAGCTTTACTACTAAGGAATTACTACTTTCGGGAGTCCCTGAGGGTAGCGTTCGTCCATTGTGATTCGGCAAATTTGGGCCGACACTATGCCCGCACAAAAAAAAGTCGACCACTTCCTTGAACCCCGCCTCGGCGGCCCAGGAAATAGGTGCGCGGCCCTCGTTGTCGGTAGAGTTGGGACAAGCCTTCCCTATCTCCAGCAATAGCTCCACTACATCTCTATGTCCGCCTCCGGAAGCCCACGATAGTGGTGTTCGGCCGCAATGGTCTTTCGTTTCGGGGCTGGTTCCTTGCTTTAGTAGCAATTCTACTACTCCCTGGTAGCCACCTCCAGAAGCCCACGAGAGCGGCGTTCGGCCAAAACGGTCTTGCATTTCAAGGTTGATACCGCCCTCCTCTAGAAATAGTTCTACCACTTCTTTATGCCCATTCCTAGCCGCCCACGAGAATGGTGTGCACCCATCGTCATCTTTTGTTTCTATATCAGAAATATCTTTTCGTACCAATAATAGTTGTACTAATCCTCCATGCCCATTTCTCGCAGCCCATGTCAGTGGGGTGCTTCCTGTTATGTCTTTTTTGCTTAAGTTGGAGACTTCTGTAGCTAAGAAGGGAGTTACCATTTCCCGAAGGCCAAAGAATGCTGTGCAATGCAGTCCACTAAAGCCAGAGGGAAGGCTCCTTAAATCGCACAACCAGGGCCAAGATTTCTCTAACAAAAGCAACTTAGCAGAGATATGCTCATCATATCGGCCCAAGAGGCTTCCAGCAAGTGCTTTGGTGTAGCCCGTAGTTTCCTCCCGGGCATGCTCCCCCCAGTAACAGGAAGCATACTGGAGAAAGGGGAATTCTGCCGGGGCAATGCAGCGAGAAGGTGATAGGGATTTGATGTCCTTAATGTTGAGGTATGTAAGGCACGTTTCCGCAATCGTCAAGTCCGTCTTCCGGAAAAGTTCAGTTTTGCTGTGTAAATAATCTTTTAATGTGGAGTGTATGAAGTGAACGGTTGATGCTCTCTCGTCAAGAGTAACAAGTCCTAAACAGCAGCCTGATAACGTCTGGGTCGAAGAAACGTTATCGGAATTCAACTTTGTTGACCCCTTTTCGACCGCTAAGGCATGGCCTAGTTCGTCGACGCGCAATGGCCGTTTTGAATAATAAAGCCACATCAAAACCTTAAGAGCGAGCTCTGATTTGGCGGTATTTTGGTCGGTTATTCGACGTAGTGTTTTATTGTATTCATCCTGTAGCTTCGGGCTATCTTCCATCGCCCGGAGTCTTTCTCTCCTCTTGTGTATGCTCACTTCTCCTAATATCGCATTCATTTTCAAGTGTACTAGCAGAAATCTGGACATGATTATCAGCGAATGACACGCCTCCGGCATGGAATAGCACCACCCCTACATACATCTCTGAGACTTTGTGAGGAAGCGTCTCCATGATCTCAATTCTTAAGTCGGTACTCATCTCTGCTGAGTTTTGGTCTTGGTCTAGCCTGCGGCTGATGTATGCCTTGATTTCCTCCTTTCTAGCTGTGATGGATATAGTTTGCGTACCTCCGTCGAAATACTTATCATGTTGAATCTGCGGTCGGCCAGTGAGGAAGAGCCGGGTTTTCGACAGTCGGGTAAGCTCCGCCAGGGAGTGAAGGAGGTCTGGCCTTTGCAGTGGCGGAAACTCGTCTAATCCGTCAATGCAGATAAATACTCGCTCAAAGGATCCAAGAACTGTGCCTAACATATCCACAACTTCCTGAAGAAGAGGGCGCATCCGATCACTTCCAGGTACTTCGGACCCCTCAAACTTTCGACTCACTTTTTCGGGGATCCTACCTAGCCAAGCCAGAGCCTGCTTTAGAAGCTGGGCGATCAGATCTACGGCGAATCGTTCTTTATACGTGAGGTAGTCGCAGTACAGGTAAAACACACGGAATTTTCGTTCACGGGCCTGGGAACGCAAGGTGTCAATAACTAAAGAGCTAAAGTTCTGCTCGTCAGCATGTATACGAATTGATCAAAACATCTCCTTTTGTACCTGATGAAAGTCTTGCCAACTCCAGGGTCACCACCACAGAAGAGAATTGGATGAGCGGATCCATCTCTCCAACCCTCAAATTCGGGCGTTCTGAGGATCCAATTTCCTACACCTTCGGACCGAAGTTTCCGCACACCATGGTGCCTATCCGGAAGCTCTAGTGGAGATATCCATTTCAGAATCTGACTCTCTGCATTGTCGGGCTGTTGTGCGAAGATTGGGTTGTTGATAGTGTGGACATGATTGTTGGTGATAGTGTGGGCATGGTTGTTGGTGTGGGCATTATTGGTGATGGTATTACCACAGCCCGCGTTATCATTCCCGTAGGAAACGCCAGAGTTAACTGTCGCCAGATTCATGGCCCCGCTGGGATGGCGAAATCTGACGCTGCAAAGGTTGAGGAGATCAATGGGCTGAGGAGGGCAGCGATCAACATGTGTTGCTGTCCATTGGCGCCTGGCTCGGACCAACCGCTCCTGCTCGAGTGGTACAAAAAAAAGAAATATAAAGGCACAAATTAAAGATTCGGAAGGAGCGGCAACCAGCAGTTCCCCGCCGCCGGCAATACCCTTTTTATAGCAACCCTCATGATGTCAACTACGATATCATGAACTACTATTCAACCCAACCCAATATTCACAATTATTATGCATGAAACCAATTATTCCCCTCTTGTGAATAACAATCATTCAGACATTTGGGAATCCCCTGAAGAAAAAGGAATTGGTTATCTCCAAAGGAATTGTCATCCATTTTTCTATCCAAGCTTGATGAGTCTCAGCTTTCGTACTTCGGAATTATTTTTGGTCAGAAATATTTTCATGAATAAGATCCAATACCCGTTCAATGCCATTAAAATCTAGTAATGGTGTAATTTAGTAGTAGGTTGGTTCTCAGATTTCTAACCTGCTTTGAGCCTAAGTCTAGGTATGATAGTGACTTAAAAAGTACATGTTAGTACTCGAGTAGGTCAACTTTATTAATACCTCAATCGCAATGATATTTTTTAAGGGCAATACAGTAGCTCTAGGAGGCTTTACCCATTTTTCTGTCGCTGCCGCTCACCCAAAACCCCTAGCTGAGACTCTTAACTAGAGGTTCAAGCATTGGGAAAGCGCCAGGTAGTTACTAGCTAGCCTATCAGTCTCACCTCCACTATGCTTCCCCACAATCATCATGCTTAATGCCTAATTCGACTCCTCGTTATCTTCAATAACACATGTCATCATCTCCAATCTTCCTCCCAAGAACCCCTCTGTCCACCCAAAGCCATGGTAGACTCCCGATCTATCTGAACTGCCGAGAATCTACCACCGCCTAGCTTCCTTCTTCCACAGAGCCGCTTCACCACCGCCCAAGTCTTATCAACACGCAACTTGCCAGATGTATCATGAGTAGTCACTCGTAGCATCTCAACATCCCGCTTGTCCCATACAGCCGCAGCCGCCGAGTTCTCGTACCCCTCCCTGTGCCTCTAGGGATATTGCAAACTTTGCCGCAATTTGTTTTACTAAATGGTGGAAAGAGGGGGTTGGGGTTGGTAGAGCGCTTCCGAGGGATAGGGGCACTTGGGAGGATATGAAAACTTTGCCGACGCCGCTGCGGCTGCGCGGTGAGAGGGACGATGACAAAGTGGTTTGATGGATAAACAAAGAGATAGCTGTGAGAGTAATAGGTATTTTGTGGGGACCTCCAAACATCATGACGTCTGAACATAGCCTTCTAAGATGAGAATCATACCGGTACCTCTTAATCCATCGCTAGAGGTTTACTCATTAACCTTCGCCTGGGGTTTGCGAATAGAGGTGTTTGGGCAAGTCTACTGGTGGCGATCTTGGAGAGAGTTCGGTCATAATATTATTATGTTAATAAATAGCTGGTCTATTTCTTTACTTTGGCTTTCTTTCTCTACCAGAATAGTTGCTACCCAATGGCTATCGTCAGGCCCTGCTGCGATTCTTCCACTACGAGTTATCGCATCACCCGGTATTCCGGAATACCCTTTCCCTCAGGACTAAGCCAGAGCTTTCGCTACACCCGACTTCTTTTTTCTCATCCTATAGGGTTCAGAAAATACAGGCGTGTAACGGAATTCAAGGCTAATGGATTCGCTTTCTCGGGACTGTAGGTAGCGTGCTACGATGGCGCTTGCGTGGTTTCTGGTTGGGTGCCGGCCCCCGATTTCATTTTGTAACAGACTTGTCAAGTCGCAGGAACGAGCTGATCTCTTTGATGGAGCCTAAGGAAAGCACGAAAGAAGAAAAGAACAAAAGTGCAACCGCAATAGGCTCTAGGTGGAGAGGCGGAAGATGGAGGGACGGTGGACTAGTTCGCTACCCTCTCTCGAGCTAAGGACAGGCCAGGAGATATAACAACAAAACACTCCCGAAACTCAGCGAACTCTAAAGAAACACGCAGCTGACAAAACCTAATCCCCAACGATCTCAAGCAATCCAGAACCATCCTGATATCCCATGATCCTCCATTACCCCTAAAGCCTCTGCCCCAACGATATGCCAACTCCCGTGTGCCTAGTGGCATAAAGTATGAAAGAAACCATGGAACCAAACACTCGATGCCTAATACCCTATGGCAGGAGGCATTAACAAAACCATGAAACCGATACCCTATGCCTAGCGGTATAGGGTGTGAAAGTAACAACCCACTGCGAAGTGCCAAACCGTCGGAAGCCACCAAGCCACATGCCCTATACCCATCTATCTCCTAGCCGCATAGCCGCATAGCCGCATATCCGCACATCCGCTCAACTGTATAACCGCATGCCCTATAGGCAATCCAACACTTTTTTGGTAGTAGCGCACTAAGAGGAGGGCAGCTCTAATCCGGCGACTTGAGCATATTAAATCTAAAAGAGGCATTGAGCTAGGGGAGGGGAGTAAATTTAGGGTTGATAATTTGGAGATAGCGAGGGGGGGGAGGGGGAGAGAGAGAATATAGCTCAAAGAGGAAAGAGAGAAAGAAGCGAAAAAGAGTCATTCTGGGGGTCGAGAATAGAGGAAGCTTGAATCTAAATAATATGCGGGAAAATACAGTCGAAAGAGAGATGTAAGATATGAATAACATAGGTCAAAAAATGAAACACCTTTATCACCAAACACTGCTTAGTCGAACCAAGCCGATCTTAAACCCTCAAGTAACATCCGGAACCGTCCAGCATAACCTGTTATCGGATAAAGGAGTATTAAACAACTGATAAGAAGAAAGAGAAAGACAAGTAATAGTGGAACGTAGCCGACACCTGTTCGAGTGTCCCCCGGAAGGTTCCCAAGAATGTCGACCAGTAATGGCGAAAGGTTAAACAAGGAGTCGACAATGGTTTCAATCTCATCCTCTTCGTCGCTACTGTCGGAGTTAGTACTGGGGGATAACTGGTTGATTCCCGGGTATATCGTGCGGGCATATTCGAGCACTAGGCGGCATTCCTTATGGAGGATGTCTGTAGCGAAAGGCGATATATTAATACTGGGGAATTGAGATTTTGGGGGGTAAGATTGAATAATTACTATCAGAGCGTGGGGTCCGGGTAGTAAGGATGTCGCAAAGATCTGCTAGAAGAGTGATTGTAGCCTCCTTTATGATTGGTGATTCCTTGAGGATTTTGTCTAGCTGACCACGGGGCGTGCCATACTCGCCCGCCCACAATCTGAATCTCCCAAGGTACTGACGTTGAGTTGGGCGACGATCAACTAAGAATACACGGAGACAACAGTCGGTAAGGTGGGTGGCCAATGATTCTGGAAGAGGTGGATGTAGTTCGGCGGATCTCTGGCTCTCAATTGCGGACGTTGGTGGTTTTTCATGGATTTCAGGCGGCCCAGGACGCGATTCTTGATTCGCTGCTATCCTTGCTGATTTTTTAGAGGCTTGCTGGTGAGCAGAAGGGGGTGGCCGTCTTTTGTATCTATTGTCTGGGCGGGGAGTTGGACCACCCGGGGGTAGCGGGGAAATTCTATCCCCGCTCTTTGTAAGATCGGGCTGGGTTGGCCCTAGTTTAGTAAGGTCGTGTCGTCCTGCTATACTAGAAACGAGAACGGGCGGCTGGGTTAGCGGGTTTGCTAGCCCAGGTACGCGCTCCGGGTGAGAATAGATTGGTGACTGGTGTGGTGTGGGGTTGTTCTTAGGAAATGGATTGGCAGATACCCTCTGGTTTAATACCTCAGCGATTGCAGTGTGGCCATTGATGCCAGCCCAGTCAGCTGGTGATTGTCCATCAATGTCCATCAAATTGGGCTCTACGTCATGGCGGTCAAGGAGAAGTTCGACTACTTCGTCGTGTCCATTGAGGCTGGCCCAAAAGAGCGGTGTTCGTTGGTTGTTGTCTTGTGAGTTAGGATTAACATCATCTCGAGCCAAAAGCATTTGTACTGTTTGCTTGTGCCCCTTCTTAGAAGCTAACGAGATTAGGGTCTGGCCATGTTTGTCCCGTGCGTCGGCGGTGGCGTGTTTGCACTTGAGAAGTTGCTCTAGTATTGCTTCGTGCCCATTTAGTGCAGCCCAAAGAATGGGTGTTCGCTCATCTTTGTCTTTTGCAAGTGGGCAAATTTTATCGTGAGCAAGCAGCCCCGCTACTATTCCACTGTGACCATTCGCGGCCGCCCACGAAAGGGGTGTTCGTTGATCATGGTCTGCGGTATTGGGATGAATACCCTTCTGGCCTAGTAGTAGCTTCACTATCCCCTCATGCCCGGCTTCGGCAGCCCACGAGAGTGGCGTTCGGCTGTGGTCGTCCATCAGGTTAGGACCCGCATCATTCCGGCTCAAGAGTACCTTCACAATCGCCTCATGCCCATTCCTAGAAGCCCACAAGAGAGGTGTTTGGCCAAGTTTATCTCCTAAGTTAGGATCGACCTCCTCATGACCGAGGATCATATCCACCATGTCGTCATATCCATTCTCAGCAGCCCATGATAGAGGCGTTCGGCCAGCGATATCTTTTGCATTGGGATTGATATGTTGTCGCTCAAGCAGCAGCCTCACTACTCCTTTGTGGTTATTTTGAATGGCACGGAACAGTGGTGTTCGGTCGCGGTTGTCTGGTGAGTTGAGGCTGATATCGGCCCAAGCTAGCAACATTTTCAACACCCCTTCATCCCCGCTCTCAGCAGCGCGGAAAAGTGGTGTACGGCTTTGTTTATCACTAATGTCGGGGTTTACAATAGGGTCTTGTTGGCTTAACAACAGCTTTATTACCCCCTCCCGCTTCTCCTCAACTGCCCAGAATAGTGGGGTTTGGCCCTTGTTGTCCGGGAAGTCTAGGTCAATACCATTATGGGCCATTAGCAACTTTACCACTTCCTCGTGCCCATTCCCGACAGCCCAAGAAAGTGGTGTTCGATCATCGTCATCCTGTAGGTTGGGAATGATGCCTTCCCTTTTCAATAGCAGCCCAACTGCTGCGCTGTAGCCATGCTCGGCAGCCCAAGAGAGCGGTGTTCGCCCGTGTTTGTTTCTCGAGTTGGCGCTGACATTCTGCGATTTCAGGAGCCATCCAACAGTCTCGTCCTGTTTATAGATAGTGGCCCAAAATAAAGGCGTTTGACCAACTTGATCTACGGCATTAGGATCCACATTCTCCTGGCAGAGGAGCAGCTCTGATGGTGCCTTATGCCCGTTCCCGGCAGCCCAAGATAGTGGTGTTCGGCCAGTGTTGTCGCCTAAGTTCGGGTTGACATCCTGTTGCTGTAACAGTAGCCTCGTTGTGACCTCATGTCCATTGCCAGCGGCCCAAGACAACGGGGTTCGGTTATTACAGTCCACCTGATCGGGGTCATAAGCTTCATGGCTTAACAATAGCTCTAACGCCCGTTCATGCCCGTTTCCCGCGGCCCAGGAGAATGGGGTTCGGCTGGTATTGTCCGCAGTGTTTGGGGTGACAGCTTTATTGTCCAATAGTAGCCTTAATACTTGCTCATGCCCGTTACCAGCAGCCCAAGAAAGCGGCGTTCGGCCGTTACAGTCCATAGAATTGGGGACGACAGCCTCGTAGTTTAGCAGCAGTTTTAGCGTCCCTCTGTGCCCGTTACCGGCGGCCCAGGAGAGTGGCGTTCGTCCATCATAGTCCGTGGGATTTGGGATAGCAGCTTCATGGCCGAGCAGCAGCTGCAAAGCGCGCTCATGTCCATTTCGAGCGGCCCAGGATAATGGCGTTTGGCCATAGTGATCAGAGCGGTTGTGATCGACAATTTTGCTATCCAGTAACACTTGCACAACCGTTTCGTGTCCTTTTGCGGCAGCCAAAGAGAGCGGAGTTCGGTTATCAATCCCGAGTGAATCGGCATTGACATTGTCTTGGCCCAGCAACTTTCGCACGAGATCCGCATGGCCCTCTGCAGCAGCCCATGAGAGTGAAAAGGGGCAACCACCCCCACCGGAATCAGGAGTATCATCCTGGATATTTAGCAATAGTCGCACAATATCCTCGTGGCCTCCTGCGGCAGCACGATAAACTGGTATGGTGTCATTTTGTTCCTCGGAATTAAACTTGAGCAATAGCTCCACTACTCCCTTATGCCCTCCGTGGGCAGCCCACGAGAGCGGCGTTTGGCGGTTATCATCCGAAAAGAGAGGATCGACATCACGGCGGCCTAGCAATAGCTTTACTACTCTCTCATGCCCTTTGTGGGCGGCCCACGAAAGTGGAGTTCTTCTGACGCTGTCTGAATGGTCGGGATCGACATCATCGTGTTCCAACAATAGCTTTACTACTCCCTCATGGCCTCCGTGGGTGGCCCACGAGAGCGGTGTTCGGCCGTCATCATCTGTACGGTCAGGGTCGACACCAGCGTGTTTCAACAATAGTTTTACTACGCTCTCATGCCCTTCACTGGTTGCCCACGAAAGCGGCGTTCGTCCAAGTTTGTCCGAGTGATCGGGATTGACATTCTCTTGCTCCAACAATAGTTTTACTACCCCTTCATGCCCTTTGTGGGCGGTCCATGAAAGCGGTGTTCGGCCGGCGTTGTCTGGATGGTCGGGCTTGACATCACCGCGTTCCAACAATAGCTTTACCACTCCCTCATGTCCTCCGTGGGCGGCCCACGAGAGCGGTGTTCGCTCGGCATTGTCTGGATGGTTGGGATTGACATCACCGCGTTCCAACAATAGCTTTACTACTCCCTCATGTCCTCCGTGAGTGGCCCATGAGAGCGGTGTTCGGCCGGCGTTGTCTGGATGGTCGGGCTTGACATCACCGCGTCCCAACAAGAGCTTTACTACTCCCTCATGGCCTCCGTGAGCGGCCCACGAGAGCGGTGTTCGGTCGACATTGTCAGGGCGGTCGGGCTTGGCATCGTCGCGCTTCAACAGTAGTTTTACGACTCCTTCATGTCCTTCGTGGGCGGCCCACGAAAGTGGTGTCCGGTCGTCACTATCCAAAGTGTTAAGATCGACACTATCGTGCTTCAATAGCAGTTTTACTACTCTCTCGTGTCCTTCGTGGGCGGCCCACAAGAGCGGTGTTCGGCCGTCATTGTCTGAGGAGTTAGCGTTAACATCCCCTCGTTCTAACAATATTTTGACTACCCTCTCGTGCCCTTTCTTGGCGGCCCAAGACAGTGGCGTTTGGCCATGCGTATTTGCCATATCAGGATTGACATCCTGCTGTTTTAGCAGTATCTTCAGCACTTCGTCACACCCTCTTCCGGCAGCCCAGGTTAACGCGGTACGACCCTCAAAGTCAGTTGCGTTGAGATCCCATTCCTTGGTCTCTAACAAGGCAGTTAAGATCTCTGCGACTCCGAGGCATGCTGCACCATGGAGCCCTGTAAATCCCGTAGGATCATTTCCCCTCTTCAAAGACCACCCCAGCCCGTCTTCTTGACCATGTAATAGGAGTAGCTTAGAGGATATGTGTTTGTCGTATCCATCGAGCAACTTCAGCGCAAGTGGTATCACACTTTCAGTGGTTTCCCTTCTGGCGTGTGCCCCCCAGTAATAAGAAGCATATTCGACGAAAGGAGCTGTTGGTGGTGCGGAAGAAAGAGCAGGCGAAAGGCCCTTGACTTCCGGAAAATTGAGGTAGGTTAAGCAAGCCTCGGCAATCATGGAGTGTGGACTATGAAACAGGGTGAGGTTATAGGAAAGGTGCTCGTGGAGAGTAGAATGAACGAGGTGCACAGTAGATGTGGGCGCCTCTACCGCGATAAACCCGAGAGTGCATCCTAGCACCGCTTCTATTGCAGGAACACTGCTAGTATCTAGATTTATAGATCGTCGCTCTATTCCTAGTGCGTGGCATAACTCGTTGGCATGTAGTGGCCGCTCCGAATGGGACATCCACATTAAAGCCTCCATGCCAAGTTTTGATTTACCTCCCTTCTGGGCCTTTATCCGTTCAAGAGTTGGTGTGTACGCATCATCAAGACCCTCCCCTTTTATTATTGCACAAAGTTTTTTCCTCCTTTGAATAATCGCTGTCTGCTCTAGAATTGCGTGTATAGCGAGGCTAACCAGGAGCAATCTGCATACCACCGTTAGTAAATAGCCTCTGCTAGCTGGGGGGTATCTAGTTTCCTGCTCACATTGGAGAACATTTTTCCGGAATTAGCTTTAAAATATCGGCCCGCAAGTCACTATCCATAGCATCAGGCTTCGGATCCTGTCCCAACCTCATCTTCAAATATGTTTCAATGTCACCCTCGGTAGAACTGACAGGTACTACGACTACCCCGGGGAGATTTTCCTTGATCTCACCGATGATATGAGCCCTTCCGGTAAGAAATACTCGCGTATTTGGTGACTCCCGAATAATGTCTTGTAGTGACGTAAGAAGCTTTGACAGATGCTTGGGGTGGACTTCGTCCAAGGCATCAATACATATAAAAACACGTGGTATCAATGCAATAGCCGTCTTTAGCATTCTCGTTAGATCGGGGACTCGTAAACCTCTACTACCAGACTCCCTTTTCGTTTTCTGAAAAGCTTGCAGTACATGCTCCGGAATTTCTCGTTCTCCTACAAGCTGCTTCAAGATGGCACCTAATATGTTCAGGGTGGACTGTTCCGCCTGGCCCCAGAAGTCGCAGTAAATTCCCGCGACCGCGATATCGTCTGTCCGAGCTTGATCGCAGAGGTTATCAATCACTAAAGAACTAATGTAACTAGTTATTAGGTGATATCCACTCGTTCTTGAATATCGGCTTCCTTACTTAAGATATGACTTCCCCGTCCCCAGATCGCCACCGTAAAATAAAACGGCTGGATCGCTCCTATCGCCGCCGCCGCTCCATTTCCGAAACTCCGCCGTTTCTAGAAACCGACTCCCCACACCATCTATTCGGCTGCTCTGCAGCTCTTGGTGCCGCCGCCGAGGCTCCAATGGCGAAAGCCACTGCAAAAACGGACCCCTCACGTCTATTTTTGGGCTGATGTTGACAGTGTCGCTGTAACCCTCTAGTCCCCGTGATGATTCTTGGGCCATATCGGCTGAAATGCTTCCGGTAGGTAGTGTGATGATGAAAGCTTTCTCATCAAAGTGGGGTTCGGTAGGATTCGTAGACTAAAGAGAGGACAAGGCTCTGGCGTTCCACCAGCAAGAAATAATTTATTGCGCAGCACCAAGGACCAACGTTGCAAAGAAGGCCTTCGGTAATTGAACCCGGGGGGTTTGAATCGGGACCTCTGGAAATGGGGATTGAGGGGGGTTCTCGAATGCCTTAGTACCTTAGTAAGCAAAAAGAGCAGGAACTTTTATGGGAATTTCCAGCATTTATTTATTGCTCAGAAGCAGGGAGAGGAGAGCCGGTGCTAGCTTGATTACCGTACTTCTTCTGCTACAGTACATTTTGCTTCCTTTTCCTACCACCTTGTTTCTTTGCTTCCAACTGCCTCCAAATGTCATTGTTTACCGTTTTGTTAGAAGGGGTTCTATAATATTATCCCTCTGGTTCGAAAAAGCGCGTTCCTAGCAGCCAGTCCCTCGATCATTTTTGATCCAACCCCCCCTTCGTCACAACATTGCTGGGGGCAGTGCCTCGCGGCAGCTGCACCCCGCTCCCACTAGAACGCCAAAAATCCAGGGGTTTTCGTTCGATAGCGAAGTTTTGGAAGAAATTCCTTGTCCTTCACGGTCGCCCATCAGTGCGTCCAAGATGTCAGTGGAATATGTCTCAGTTTGAAACCCTGGCACTTTATTCCTAGTTAAGGAAGGATACTTTCTAGATCTTGTTAATTTATTTCTAGTTAAGGAAGAATACTTGCGAGATCCCGTTACTTTCTTAGCAAGATCTCTTAGGCGCAACACCTGACGGACTACTAGTATGGTAGGATAGTTCAAATTGCTCAAAACCTTCACTGTAGAATCTGATGGGTATTTACAAACTCCGAACTCTATAGACATCGAACCGAATAAATGATGCTTAAATATAAACAATATGCGAGAAAATATAGTCTAAAGACAGATATATAAGATATGTAACATAGATTATAAAGATGAAACATCTACATTATCAAACAATCCTTAGTCAAACCAAGCCCATCTTAAGCCTCCAAGTAACGTCCGGAACCGTCCGGCATGACCTGCTGCTGGATAAAGGAGCATCAAACAACTAACAAGGAGAAAGAGAAAGACAAGCAGTAGTGGAACGTAGCCAACGACTGTTGGAGTGTCCCCCGAAAGGCTCTCAAGAATTTCGGCTAGTAATGGCGAAAGGTTAAACAAGGAGTCGACAATGGTTTCGATCTCATCCTCTTTGTCAAGACTGTAGAAGCCAGTGCCGGGAGATAGCTGGCTGATTCCCGGGTATATCGTGCGGGCGTGTTCAAGCACGAGGCGGTATTCCTCGTGTAGGGTGTCTGGCGAAAAGGGTCTATATTAGTACTAGAGAATGCAGATTTTAGGGAGTAAGATTAAATAATTACCAACAGGGGAGGGTGAGGCCCGGGCAGTAAGGATGTTACAAAGATCTGCTAGAAGGGTGATTGTAGCCTCCTTTATGATTGGTGATTCCTTGAGGATTTTGTCTAGCTGACCATGGGGTATGCCATGCTCATCAGCCCACAATCTGAATCTACCAAGGTGCCGGGAATGATTTCCGTTGTGTGCTTTTTGAAGAGCATCAAGAGACGATTGAATGAGGCAAGTAGCTAGCATCCCTGAACGGGTCATGCACCTGGATTTTGAAAGGGCCCTTTCATCGACAAGCTTGCCCACATCTGAAGGAGTCCTGTTGTCGCTGTCGCCACTCTCTGAAAATGGGAGCTTTTGGTGGCCCCCCGGGGAGTTGGTGTCCGGCCGTTGAATGAATGGTGTTTTTACTGACCCCCGAGGATCTTGGGTCAGGAGCAAGCTTCTGTTGAGCCTATCCACATCCGAAGGGATCCTGTTATCGTTGTCACCGCTCACTGAAAATGAAAGTCTTTCGTAGCCCTCTGGAGAGCCGATGTCCGGCCGTTGAATGAATGGTGTTTTTATTGATTTCTGAGGACCTTGGGCTAGGAGCGAGTTTCTGTTGAACTCCTTTGCCGAACGAATAGGATCAATATACCTAGGATGTATTGGAGCTGTTAATCTACTCCCATAGCTCTCCAGAGGATTCCGCGTACCAGCGGCACATATAACGACGCCCGGTAGCCTACAAGAGCCGATCTCGAGGAAAGGACGGACGCAAATACCCCGGTTTTGGAATAGCTTGGCTATCTCAGCATGATCGTTTTCTTCAGCCCATTCAGCTGGTGAGCGGTTATCGATGTCTAGTAAGTAAGGGTTTATTTTATGGTGATCAAGGAGGAACCCGACTACCCCCTCGTGCCCGTTCAGGCAGGCCCAAAAGAACGGTGTTCGCTTGTGGTTGTCTTCCAAGTTGGGCTCGATGTCTTCTCGGTCCAAGAGCAACCTGACAATCTCCTCATTTCCTTTTTTGGAAGCCAAAGCGAGTGGGCTGTGGCCCTGATCGTCCCGTAGATTAGGTTTGACATCTCTATGCTGAAGCAATAATTTTACAGCTTCCTCGTGCTGGTTCAAAGTTGCCCAAAGAATGGGTGTCCTACCACTACTATCTTTCACATTAGGAAACACGTCATTGCGGTTAAGCAATTGCGCCAAGATTGCGCTGTGTCCATTCTCAGCAGCATATGAGAGTGGCGAGCGCTTATAATCATCAGCTAGGTCAGGTTTGATATCTTCCCGGGAAAGCAGTAGGTCTGTAATCCCTTTAAACCCCTTCGAAACTGCCCAGGAAATGGGTGTTCGCTGATCATCATCTGCGGTATTGGGATGGATATTTTTCTGGGCTAGTAGCAGCTTCACTATCCCCTCATGCCCTTGGAGAGAGGCAAAAAGTAATGGTGTTCGCTCGTAGCTGGACGGTAGGTTAGGATCTACATTATCGCTGTCCAAAAGCAGCTTGGCCATCCCTTCATGCCCGGCTTCGGCAGCCCACGAGAGTGGCGTTCGGTTTTTGTTGTCCGTCAGGTTAGGGTTCGCATTATTCCTGCTCAACAGTGCTTTCACAACTGCCCCATGCCCATTTCTAGAAGCCCACAAGAGAGGTGTCTGGCCAAGTTGGTCTCCTAAGCTAGGATCGACCTCCTCATGAGCAAGGATCATATCCACCATGTCGTCATACCCATTCTCAGCAGCCCATGATAGAGGCGTCCGGCCATCTTTATCTTTTGCATTAGGATGGATTTTTTGTCGCTCAAGCAGTAGCTTCACCACTCCCTTGTGTTTGTTTTGAACGGCACAGAACAGTGGTGTTCGGCCGAGGTCGTCTGTTAGGTTGAGGTCGATATCAATCCGAGCTAGTAATAATTTCAATATTTCTTCATTTCCGCTCTCGGCAGCGCATAAAAGTGGTGTACGATCAGAGCCGGCTTCGGAGTTGGGGTCAGTATCCCGTCGGCTCAACAATAGTTCTACGAGTCCCTCGTGCCCATGCTCGACAGCCCAGAAAAGCGGCGTACGTTCTTGGTCATCTCCTATGTTAGGGTTGACTGACAGACCCGGCTGTAGCAACAAGTTTACTATCCTTTCCCGCTCGTTCCGAACCGCCCAGAATAGTGGTGTCTGATCGTTGTCGTCCAATGTATTCAAAGCAGTAACCTCGCGAGTTAGTAATAGCTTCACCACCTCCTCATGCCCATTCCCGGCTGCCCAAGAAAGTGGGGCCCGACCACTACCATCCTGTTCGTTGGGATCGATGCCTTTCCTATTCAATAACAGCTCAACTACTGCACCATAACCATGCTCAGCAGCCCAAGAGAGTGGCGTTCGCCGTTTTTTGTTTCTGAAGTTCGGATGGACATCCATACAATCCAGGAGCACCTTGACCGTCACCTCCCGCTCCCCCAGAGTAGCCCAAAAGAGCGGCGTTTGACCTTCGTGATCTTCTTGGTTGGGATCAACACCCGGTTGGGAGAGTAGGATCTCCACTGCCGCCTTATACCCATTTCCAGCAGCCCAAGATAGTGGTGATCTGCCATGATCATCCAGCGCCTTGGGATCGACATTCTCGCACTCCAACAGCACTTTCATCGCCGCCTCATGTCCATTACCCGCGGCCCATGAGAATGGTGTACGGTTATCATTGTCTGCTTCACTAGCGGTGACAGCATCGTGGCGTAGCAGGCGTTTCATCACTCCCTCATGCCCGTTGCCAGCAGCCCAAGAGAGCGGTGTTCGGCTATCATAGTCTGCCAGGCTGGGGTCAATATCTTGACGGGCCAGCAGGGATTCCACGATTCCCTCTCGCCCGTTGCAAGATGCCCACGAAAGCGACGTTCGGCCGATATTGTCTAGACGGTCGGGATCGACATCATCGCGTCTTAACAGTAGCTTTACTACCCCCTCGTACCCTCCGTGGATAGCCCATAAAAGCGGTGTTTGGCCGACGTTGTCGGGATTGTCGGGATTGACATCATCACGTTCCAACAATAGTTTTACTACTTTCTCATGCCCTTCATTGGCGGCCCACGAGAGCGGTGTTCGGCCGACGTTGTCCGAATAGTCGGGATTGACATTAACATGCCCCAACAATAGCTTTACTACACCCTCATGTGCTTCGTGGGCGGCCCATGAGAGCGGCGTACGACCACCATTGTCCGCCAAGTTGGGATCAATATCTTGGCGGGCTAGCAGGGCTTCCACTATTCCCTCTCGCCCACTTCGCGATGCCCAGGACAATGTTGTTCGGCCGAAACGATCAAATGAGTTAGGGTTCGTACCCCCATGGCCCAGCAACAACTCTACTATTCCTTCACACCCTCCCGCGGCAGCACATAATAGTGGTGTCAGGCCACCAGCTCCCTTAACTTCGGGATTAACATTCTCCCGCTCGAGCAATAGCTTTACCACACTTTCGTGCCCTCCTACGACGGCACAGAATAACGGTGTTCGGCCATCAATTGCTGGGGAATCAGGGTTGACCTTATTACGTTCCAGCAACAGATTCACTATTCTCTTATATCCATTCGCAGCAGCCCAATGAAGTGGTGTTCGGTAGTCGTTCCCCATGGAGTTAGGATCAGCATCCGGCGAATACAGTAACAGCTGTACCACCTCCTCGTGTCCCCTGCGAGCAGCCCAAACTAGGGGCGTGCAACCCATACCGTCTCTCAAGTTCACAGAGACACCTCTCATGCCAAGCAGTGCAATAGCAATCTCAGCAAGTCCGAAGAATGCGGCATAATGGAGTCCAGTAACCGCTCTAGCGACGGTTTCAACCTCCTCCTCGGGATAGTATCCACTATTACGCAAGAAAAGACCGGCAGAGATATGATTTGGGTACATGCCAAGTAGCCGAAGTGCGAGTGAGTTCACGCTTTCTGTGATCTCCATTTTCGCATGGAATCCCCAGCAACTAGAAGCGTACTGGAGGAATGGGGCTGTTGATGGAGGGGTAGGGAGGGTAGGCGACAAATCCTTAATTTGTCGAAAGTTGAGGTAAGTGAGGCATATCTCTGCGATCCTTGAGTGGGCTTTCTCAAAAATCTCATGGTGGTGGGACAGGTATTCCTTCAATGTAAAGTGTGTCATGCGGACAACAGAGGTTTCTTGATCGACGGTGATGAGACCAAGACAACAGTCTAATAAGGTTTGTATCGAGGGAACGTTATCGGGGTTAAGTCCAGTGGCTCCTATTTCCACAGATAGGGCATCACACAGCTCATCAGCGAGCAATGGTCTCTCCGTAAAGGAAATCCACATCAATACCGCAATCCCGAGCTGTGCTTTGCCCCCTCCCTGCTTGCGAATTCTTTCCAGAGCAAGGCTATAAGCATCGTCCAACCCAGCTGGCATACGATGCAGCATTTTTCTCCGCTCAGTCACTGTCTCCTCCCCCAAAACTGCGTCGATATGAAGAGCTGCAAGAAGAGGGCTTCATATTATCAGCCAGCCGCTTAACCGTGAGTGTGTCATACTGGTGCCATACTCACATCTTCGGAAGCTTCTGGATTTGTGCCGTAATCTCCAACCTCAAGTCATCATCCATGCAGTCCGGCACTAGATCCTGGTCTAGCTTCCACCTAGAAAACATCTCAATATCATCCGGTGTTGGTTGTATGGTCACAGAAACCGTAGGTTTTGCAAGATATTCATCTAGTTCAGGTCGGATATGGGATTGTCCTGTTAGGAGTAATCGCGTCTTGGGTGAACCTTGCGTAACTTGGCGTAGTGAGTGGAATAACTTAAATCTAGTATCCGCCGAGAGTTCATCCAAGGCATCAATGAACATGAAAACTCGGCTAAAAGATGCTATAACACTCGGAAATAAGTTGAGAATAGTCGGAAGCAGCGAATCTTGCCCTTCAAGACACTCCTTTCCGTTCTGGAAGACCTGTGTGACCTCCTCCGGTATATCTGGCAACCCGGCAACTAATTGCTTCAGTAGACCACCCATTATACCCGCCGGGTCTTGATGTTTCTGATTCCGATAATCGTTATAAATGTAGCTCACTCCGATATTTGCCCTAGCAGGATCACTTATACCGCTCAAGTTGTCGATAGCCAAGGAGCTAATTTTACCGGTTAGAGGCGACAACACATTTACTTGATATCTTGGAATCTTCGAAATCATACCTAATAAAAGTCTTTCCTACTCCTGGGACACCCTGGCAGAACAGGATCTGAGCAACAAGCTCGCTATCGTTATCACGCCATGATCGGAATTCAGGGGTTTCTAGAAACCAGCCTCCCACACCTTCAAGCCGAGATTTCAACACATGGGAGTGCTGCTTCCGGGGTTCAAGTGCGGAGAGCCATGAAAAGATATCCCTTCTCTCATCCGTGATAGTTTCGCTATGTTCATTCCGCATGCTAGACGAGTCGTAGTCGCTTTGGTCGGATTCGCTGCCCGCATCCATACTGGCTACTGTGTAAGGAAATGAATAGGATGAGCCCAATTTTGTATCGAGATAGAGGTAAAGAAGGAAAGCGTGAGAAATGCGCGGTCACGGGCGGTGGTGAGTTGTTTTGGATGAGTGGGATCGATACTCGAGTACGGTGGAGTGCTGTATACCGATATAAGCAGTGCCTGCAGTCATCCAGTCAATCCAGGTCTCATCTTTGGGCGGGGTGGGCTGCCTTGGCGCCGTCTAAGGCGGGGAGGATGGTACCTGTACTGTACTTGCGCACTGCAAAAGTTTCCGGAAATGTGGAGCTTAGGCTTGGCATTTTTAGCTGGTTGCCTCACCTAACTTAGCGCCAAGCAAAAGTCCACATTTCCGGAAACTTTTGCAGTGCGCAAGTACCACCACTGGCCTTCAAACTACCAGAATTAACCAATACATCTAGTCCCCGCACACCAACCTTAGTATATACCGTATGATACCATAAAATCTAGTAAAACCCACTATCTCCGCAAGATCTTTAATCTCCGTCAATCCCAGCATCAGCCCACAGTAGGTTCGGTTTGACGGCTTAACAAAATCGCGAATACGAAAATTTAATGGTGAAATCGAACGCTTAGCGCACTCGGGCATTATAGTGTGAGGAAAACGCTAGTCTTTTCTCAGGGGTTTTCGTCTCTGAGCACGGAGATTAGAGGCCTAGCGGAGATAGTGGATTATACAAGTACAAGATTTTACAGTACTGTGGGTGACTCTTCTAGTAGCTAAGGCGTTGAGGAGTTCAATCTTCTTTTGCCGTATTAGCTAACGGGAGTACCGGTATCTACCAATCCAGGCATACCGGTAGTCCACCTCGGCTGGTGGCTTGAAAATCATTTCGATGCTCGGAAAACAGAGCCCTAGGTTATTGGTGCTAGCAGTTTTGAACCCCCCGTACTTATTTGTCGTGTGTGCGCTGTCTTCGATTTCAAAACGGTCGTATACATACTCGAGTAGTTCGTCAGTTTTTCAACTTTCTCAAAAAGAATTTTCACTCGACGCCACCACAGTAGGGGTTTAGATTAGCCCTCTAGCTAATAGAGGTAAAGTTCATAGCTAAAGGTAAGAAAGTAGGTTGTGCATTCAAGGTAAAAAATATAGTACCGCACACCTCCGTTAGCAAAAGCCTTCGCGGAAAGAGAGGCACGGTACTGAGGCAATGTCTGAGCAGCAACAAAGGTGCCAGGAGAAGACTCAGCCAAGCGTTTTTTGCAGCTCAAACCACGGTATACGGGGTAACAGGCTCCGGATCGGCTTATAGGAGGGTACCGGTATGCGGAGCGGTTGGCAGATGCGATTAAGGCAGCAGCGTACTTGCGCACTGCAAAAGTTTCCGGAAATGTGGACTTTTGCTTGGCGCTAAGTTAGGTGAGGCAACCAGCTAAAAATGCCAAGCCTAAGCTCCACATTTCCGGAAACTTTTGCAGTGCGCAAGTAGTCGTACCAAGTCGTACCTACGAAGATTACATATAGCATATTTCCCATAGAGTACCAGTACCTGTAGACCTCCAGCAAGTGACTAGCGATGAGTTCAATATACCGGTATTTATCCTGGTTAAACCTACCGTAACGGGTGTTCGATTGGGAGTGTCACCAGTACCTCTCTTTCCGCGAAGCCTTTGCGAACGGGAGTGTACTCTACAAGTACAGTACCGGTATTTTGGGCCCTCGTGGACACAGTATGGATACTCGGTTATCTATTCCAGTGCCGTGCGATGATCGTGCTAGGCTAACCCCGCACGAGGCTAAGAAAAAGACTAAAGGGGGGAGTCACCGCCATTTCCGCACAGCCGAGGTACAGTACCTGCGGGCCCATTGGCTATGCCGCAACTGGATCGCCTATTTTCTCTATTGCTCTGCAGTATCGAACTGAGTTCAACCACACGGACACAGCACTAGCATCCTTCAAGCTTCTCTTCTTTTTTTTTCGTTCTGAAGAGCGTCTAAATACACACATCCTTTTAGTTCAGCCCATTCCGCTCTCGTACTCCATCTCTGGCGTACCAATACCTTTCAACGATCTCATCTTTTCGGCCATGAGCGAGCCAGAAAGCACTCCCCTTCTCGCAAGGTCGGTTTTTCGGTGGCTCCAAGTGGCAGAAAGGTCCGCTAAATCCTACCCACACCTCCACATCGCAAATATGTCAAAGTACTGCATTTTGCCTATTAAAACCCATTTCCAAACTGCGTTTGGAGCCCCTCCCGCAGGCACCAGAGCTAGCAGGGGGAAATTTTTGCCAATTCTTTATGAGTGCGATCACATCAAGAGTGATCTGCCTGAGGATGATATCAAGGATAAACTTGGTCAATATTATACGCCGTTTCGAGCCTCTCTACAAGATGCAGAGAGATTGTTAGGTGGTATCATAGCAAGTTTAGAGCTGGCGGGAGACAATGGGGTATGTTGGGCATTTTTATAGTTGACTTGCTCTTAGCGATGGGTATGAAAACAATAACCTAGACACTTACTTACAAATGCGGCACTAGGACCAGACTGATACTGAGATAGACGATTCGATCCGAAAGCCCAGGCTTAAACGTCTATTTCTTGAATTACAGGAGTATATCGATTATGCGATTCTATCCCAGAAATTATCACCCGGCTATAACAAATGGCAAAAGCGTAATTCACGGATTAGCTGGCTCCTCGACCTCATTGTTATACCGATACCAATAGTGAACTTGTTCACCTCCCTCGCAGCCAAGTGCTGCGGCAGACAGTTGGGGTCGGGACGCTTAGCCCTTCCTACGCGAGGGCAAGGGTCTGAGGTCCATCGCACCACCACCGACCTTTACACTGTACTTTCGCGCACGTTACAGTGCCGATGCCACTTCGTCCATCTAGGTTTGTGCAGTCCTCCGGTGAGCTCCTCAGAATCTTCAAGTGGGCTGGAGAACCCAGGATCAATCTATTGTCTATTTATCACCCACGACTTGAGCACCTGCATGACTAGATACCTTTCCGAGGACCCACCTTATTTAAAAGCTTCGAGACACATATCCAATAATGGAAGAAATATAAATCCAACCCCTCCATGCACCACATCACCCATAGGAGACTCCACTCCCGGCCCTTGCTCAAGCATCATAACCTCACCTCCGGGTTCAACTCACCGCCTCCAATGCGAGACTCCCACTGGGACCGAGTTTCTGGTTGAGTCCGCCCTGCTTCCGGTGCGTTCTTCGCCCTCCGGCAACCCGATTCTAACGCTCCACGACATCTTGGCGTCCATTAAACTGAGAGATGAAGACAGGCTCCGTCTCGCTGACAAATTGGCGCGTTGGGTTCTCCAGTACTATGACACCCCTTGGCTTCGTGGCCTGGGTGCCCGAGAGATTCGTTTCTTTACACGGCACGAGGATGATACCAACTACGCAAATTGGACTCCTTACATATCGACCTCCTTCACGAGAACCTTGCCCGAATGCCGAAAGTCTAATAACGAATTATGCGCACTCGGATCGGTGCTTTTACAGCTAGGGCTCAACAAGCTGCCTGATAATTTCCCTGATATCGACTCGGAACAAAATATCAAAATTGCTTTTCATTACTTGCCGCGTACCCTTGGAATGAGGTACACACGTATCGTTGAGAAATTGTTGAGTGAGGGGGCAAAGGGAGATAGGATGGAGGGAGAACAGATAGATAATTTAACGCGTGAAATCACATCGAAGGTCGACAAGATTTTGGGTTTTTATCAGAATAAGTCTGAATAACAGTGCAAGCTTGAGTAACCGTGTCGGGCACCACATCCCGAGACACGTCTTGGTTTGTAATAGGAATCTATGTTATATATCGGATGTCTAGCCGCGCCAAGCGTCGGGACATTTTCGCTTTTTCACAATTAAGGAGGTGTTTGGCACGCTGTGATTTGAGCTGTTCGCTATCCGAAATCATGATTTAGGCCTAAATCATGATTTGAAATATTCACGGTTTTTAGCTTGGTAGCATTTTCAAATCGTGATTTGGGAAAACTTCATAGTGTGTGTGTGAATATTTAGGACTACGGTATTTTATTCTATTTTATACCCTTAAGGATTTTGTTAGTAGAGGTTAGCGAGTCTCGAAGTCTTCTCCTAGAGTTAGCCCCAAATTGTGATTTGGGAAATTGAAAATTGCAGTCATATTTAACAGAGGGCTACTTGGAAACCATGATTTCAACTCACGGCTATCTTAAATCACAGCGTGCCAAACACCCCCTAAATCGTGGGATCCTATCAAATGGGAGGGAAAGAGACTCGCAAATGGCATCAAAGCCTCTGCAGTATCCTCCGATACGTGCTTTACGTTACCGGAAAAGGGTTTTTCTAGCTTGCCTTAAAAAGCTATGATACCAAACACGGACACAATTAAAGAAACGGAAGACTGACACAATGCCCGCGAATTCGATAGTAGGGGTACTCACTGCCCGTCAAGATACAATGCCCGTTAGTTAAATTTAATGAGGTATAACCAAACCTGAATAGTTTAAGGTTCAACAGGAGATGTCCCGTAATTGTTGAAGAAAAAAATTCTCACCCTGATAGCACATAACATTGCATATATAAACAGATTGACGAAAACCCTCCCAAGAGAATTGTGCCACCACCTCTTCCTGACTACATAGCGAACGACTCAATTATTCCAGTTTTTATAGTATGCTACAACCGGTCTCTGCTATGTTCAGGTGGAAGGTATGAGCAGAAATTGGTTCAAGAAAAGTATATCCAGTAGAAATAGGAAAAGATCGTATTCCATGTCTGTTTTTACCATCTATCATGTCGGGTATAATTTTGTCTGTTTTAGAGAAAAATTGGATTTCATTATAGTTTTGTTTCCTTCCAAATTGAGAGTAAATTTATTCTGCTATATTCACTACACTGGATAATGATACGCTCCTCCCCTCCAGACCCTGAGGTTTAGTTACACCCATTAAATTTAACTAGCGGGCATTGTGTCCTGGCGGGCAGTAAGTACCCCTACTATCGAATTCGCGGGCATTGTGTCAGCCTTCCGTTAAAGAAATGACTACCGGTAAAGGATGAAGCTGTGAGAGTGAGATAACACTAGGGAGAAAACGTAACCGGACGTGAGAAAAGGGTGAGCTAATTAGACGATCAATAGAGATCTTAGATAAGGACAGACCGGCGGATATATGTCTCCATCCACCACTAACAGCTCTAGAAGCTCCACAGCTTCTGGAGAAGGGACCGGACGCGGAAAACGAAAAAATAATAATCCCGCAATGACGGTAACCCAGCAGAACCACTAAGAAAGCAAACGAAGGATCTATGATATCATACATCAGCCCAAGCAGTCCGCGAGAGCCAACCTTAAACTCGATGCCCTATACCGGCGGTGCAGAATGGAACAAACTTAAACCGTATGCGCGACGCCTGATGCCCGATTGTAGCGGGCGTAAAGAAAACAAGGCCACTATTCGTGGTGATAGGATATGAAAACATCCCACAACCGATGCCCCACAGATAGGATATTCTAACGCTACCACACCCTACGGATCCTGGAATGAGTAGGATTACGAGCGGGAACGTGTGGTGGGCAAGTAAGGGCCGGTGGGTTTTGTGGGGCGGCCCAGGCGGGGTTTGGTGAGGAATGTTCTGTTGAGAGCGTTAGTGTTTGCTCGAGTGCTTGGGGTAAAGATGGGTATGGTAGAAAAAGCTTGCGATTCGCTATCAGACTACGGTATCCCTGCGAACCGCGGCGTCGGCCCATGATGAGTCTAGTTTAGCAAGTTAACAGAATTTTGAAGACTAGTTAATGAGATACAGCACTGTCAAAGGGCTCAGACTACATCGTATCAGAATATTGTTGGCACTGTGCGAATAGTTTGTCACTTTGGCATGCTTAACTAGAAATCTTGTTTGATCCCGGCAAATTTTGTAATGTTTACAACGAGAAAAGTTGGAAAAAAGAAAGAAAAATGTGAAGAGCGCTATCCAAAGGCAAATCATTAAAAGAAAAAACTCCGAACCTCCCGAATCTGAAAGCAAGACCTGAGAAAGGGAACGAAATGAGGCACTCCGGAACCCCACGAGGAAAATCACTGCGCCCGCTTACGAGGACACACACAAAGAGAAAGCCCAAAGAACAATCAAATACAGAAAAAATTGGAACATATGCGAGAGTGAGCAGGCTGAAAGACGACGCAGTAGATAGCCGAAAATATGCGTGAGGAGGCTAGAGCCATCTATTGGTTTTTGCGCATCAAAATGCAGCTTCAATGGTCGAGGCTCCGGGATTGGGTCTGGTGGAAATGGGGTTGTTAGAGCTGGCTTATGCTGTCGGGCGAATGAGGGCGGCGTTCGCTCAACACTGTCCGCCGCATCCGGTTCAAGGTCGCTTCTGCTTAGTAGTAGCTTGGCCACTGCTTCCCGGCCGTTTCTAGTCGCCCATGATAGTGGAGTCCGTCCAGCGCTGTCTGCCATGTCCGGCTCGATGTCGTCTTGGAGTAGTAGTCGCTTTACCACTGCTTCTTGTCCGTTTTTAGCAGCCCATGACAGCGGTGTCCGTCCGATCTTGTCCACGGAGTTGAGATTTACATCTGACCGGTCTAACAAAAGGTCCACTACCATTTCATGTCCCCCACCAGCAGCCCATGAGAGTGGCGTACGGCCGTCGGTGTCTCTTGAGTCAGGTTTTGCGTTTCTCTCTAGCAACAGCCGCACAGCTCGTTCGTCCCCGTTCCTAACAGCCCACAAAAGCGGTGTTCGGCCATTTTTATCTCCCAATTCGGTGTCGATATCCCCACCCCCTAGCAGCAGCTCTACCACCTTGCTGCGCCAGCTACCAGCGGCCCAGGAGAGCGGGGTTCTGCCAGAACTGTCGACTAGGTTAGGCTTGACACGTTCAGATTCCAGCAACAGCTTCACGACTTGTTCATGCCCATGCATAGCAGCCCGCACTAATGGTGTTCCCCTATGCCCCCCCAAAAAATTTGGGTCAACACCTTCCCATCCTAACAGATGCCTCACTACCCCTGCACGACCACTTCCAGCGGCCCACCAGAGGGACACTGAGCCGTCCTCGTCTAAGGAGCCAGCCCCGGTCCCCCTTTTCCCCATGAATAGCTCTACTACTGCCTCATTCCCCGTACTAGCAGCCCATGAGAGCGGCGTCGTACCAGCCTTATCTGCCATGTCAGATACAATACTAGTTTGGCTTAGTAATAGCTTTACTACCGAGCAACTCCCACTTTCGGCAGCCCTAGAGAGCAACGTTCGCCCGCCACAATCCGATAAGGTTAGGTCGACATTCCGCTCGCTCAAAAAAAAGTCGACCACGTCCTCATACCCCCCCTCGGCAGCCCAGGAGACAGGTGCGCGGCCCTCGTTGTCGGTAGAGTTGGGGCAGGCCTTCCCAGTCTCCAGCAACAGTTTTACTACATCTTTGTGTCCGCCTCCGCAGGCCCACGAGAGCGGCGTTCGGCCGTAACAGTCCTTCGTTTCGGGGTTGGTTTTTTGCTCCAGTAATAACTTTACTACTCCCTTATGGCCACCTCCAGAAGCCCACGAGAGCGGCGTTCGGCCAAAATGATCTTTTGAGTTTGGATCAAAAATACCTTTTCGTCCCAACAGCAGCTCTACTAATCCTCCATGCCCATTTCTCGCAGCCCATGTCAGTGGGGTGCTTCCTGTTATGTCTTTTTTGCTTAAGCTGGAGACTTCTATAGCCAAGAAGGCAGCCGCCATTTCCTGAAGGCCAAAGAATGCTGCGCAATGCAGTCTACTAAAACCATGGGGAGCACTTTCCAGACCGCACTGCCAGGGCCAAGAGTTCTCTAGCAAAAGTAACTTAGCAGAGATATGCTTATCATATAAACTCAAGAGGTTTTCAGCAAGTGCTTTGGTGTGGTCCGTGCCTTCCTCCTGGGCGTGCTCTCCCCAGTGACAGGAAGCATACCGGAGAAAGGGGAATTTTGCCGGGGCAATGTCGAGGGGTGATAGAGATTTGATATCCTCAATGTTGAGGTACGTAAGGCACGTTTCCGTAATCGTCAAGTCGGTCCCCGAGAAAAGCTTGGTTTTGGAGCGCAGATAATCTTTCAATGTAGAGTGTATGAAGTGGACGGTCGATGCTTTCTTGTCAACAGTAACAAGTCCTAAACAGCAGCCTAATAACGTCTCAGTCGAGGGAACATTATCGGAATTCAACCTTGTTGACCCTTTCTCGACCCCTAAGGCATGGCGTAGTTCGTCGGCGTACAGTGGCCGCTTTGAATAATAAAGCCACATCAAAACCTTAAGAGCGAGCTCTGATTCGGTGGTATCTAGCTCAGTTATTCGATCTAGTGTTCTACGGTATGCATCCCGCAGCTCCTGGCTATCTCCCATTACCTGGAGCCTTCTCCTCCTCTTCTGTATGGTCAACTCTCTCAATATCGCCTCCATTGTTAAGTATACCAGTAGAAATCTAGACATTATTGTCAGTTAATGACATCTCCGAAACTAAAGACCACCGGCCCTACATACATCCCTGAAGCATTTTGAGGAAGAATTTGCTTGATTTCAGCCTCTAGGCTGGAGTTCATCTCCTTTGGATATCGGTCCTTACTTAGCCTTCCGATGATGTAACTCTGGATATCCTCCTCGCTGGCTTTGATGGGTATCATTTGGGCATCTCTGTAGAAATTCCGGCTCACTTCATCTCTGTAGAAATTCTGGCTCACTTCATCTCGAATCCACGGCCGACCAGTGAGGAAGAGTCGGGTTTTTGGTGACAGGTGGATAAGCCTCGGTAAGGAATCAAGAAATTTTGACCTTTGCCTTGGCGGAAACTCGTCTAATGCGTCGATACAGATAAATGCCCGCTCGAAGGATGCCAGAACCCCGCCTAGCATATTCACAAAATTCTGAAGAGGAGGTTGCTCCCGATCACCACACTTTTTGGACTTCTCAAACTCTCGATTCACTTCTTCGGGGGTCTCGTTTAGCCCAAGCACAGCCTTTTTTAGAAGCTCGGCGATCAGATCTGTGGCGGATCGCTCTTTGTACGTGTCGTAGTCACAGTACAGATAAAGCACACAAAAGTTTTCACCGGCCTGGGAGCGCAAGGCCTCAATAACTCGAGAGCTAAAAATTCCGCTGGTTAGCAATGTATATGAGTTGATCAAAACATCTTCTTTTGTACCAGATGCAAGTTTTCCCAACTCCAGGGTCACCATAACAGAGGAGAGTAGGATTAGCGGATCCATTTTCCCAATCTCTAAACTTATCTGTTTGGAGAATCCACCGCCCTACATCATTAAACAGAAGTTCCTGCACACTATGGTGCTTGTCCCGAAGTCTCTGTGGAGATATCCATCGCAGAATTTCACTCTTTGTCCTGTCGGGCGGCTGTGCAAAGATTGTGTTGTTGATAGTGTGGGCATTATTGTTGGTGACATTGCGGGCATTGGTGGTGATGTTAGAATTACCAGAGCCCGCGTTATCATGCCCGTAGGAAACGTCAGAGTTGGTTACCTGTGTCGCTGAACCCATAGCTCCGCTGGGATGGGAAAGTCTATAACACCCTGCGAAGGTTGAGGAGATCAAATACTGGTAGGCTGAGGAAGGGCAGCGATCAACATGTTCAGTGTTGTTGTCGTTCCATTGGCGCCTGGTTCGACCAATCACTCTCACTCGGGAAGGAACAATCCATAGTGAAAGGGAAAAGGGGAGGAAAAAGCATGCTACCGGCACTCGTAAGAAGTAATCATCACTGCCCGGCGAAAAAGGAAAGAAACAGACATATATCATCTAAGTTTTTAATAGCAAGTGATAACCCAGCCGTGGCCAATTTAGTCTACCAGTACTATTCGAGTACTCGTAATGTCCTGACGTTTGTGAACACGACCACTATTGCATGATGCCAAGATCCGCGCAAAAAAGCTGAATTTTGGCGTTATGCAATAGCAGTTGTGTTCACAAACGTCAGGACATTACGAGTACAAAGGTACTTTACAGTCCATAAATTCAAGTTTTGTATATTTACTAACATGGAGTAAAATCCGTTGCCAGGCACGATAGAGAACCTGGATTGGGATGCTTCCTGTAGTTACTTGTACGAATATATGGTATTTACCCGCTAAGCCTGTCTCGGAGTTTTGTGATTTGCTGAAAATATTTGGACACATCTAGCGAGCTGAGTCATTTGAGCACTAAAAAGACTGAAAAATCCTATTCACCAAGCTGCCAAATCTGGCCTTAGCGTGTTAATATAATATATTCGTAGTAACTACAGGAAGCATCCCAATCCAGGTTCTCTATCGTGCCTGGGAACGGATTTTACTGTTTCACACCCCCAAGGGATAAGGGCAGCGATTGGGTGTGGTATAGCTACTCAATTCGCCCCGTTACCCCCCCACTGGTAAAATACTCGAGTACAAAACTTACGAGCTGCACCTCCGTGTGATTTTTAGAAGTCTCTAGATATTTAGGCATGGCTCAGCGTTTATCCCAATAATCCGAGGGGGGAAGAATCAATAAGATCGGGAAGAAAATTCTAAAAACAATACCGGTATTAACTCTTAAAGAATAGCGTTAGAGTTTTCAGCGCTTCTCTTTTTTGCTCGTTCCTTGGCATAGTTTGTGCTGCTTAGCCATTCATTGGATACTGGTATGATCCCGGAATCATGCTGTACTCGAGTGCTGGTACAGTACTGTACTGTACCCGGCACAGCATGTTTAGTGTGGTTAGTCACAGATGGCCACTCGTACAAACTCATCTGATCCGTTGGAGATGCTCAATGTGGTGGAAAGAACAGCCGGTTACCTACCGTACCGCCTAGTGCATCAGGGAATAGTGAGAGTCATATCGATGTGTATAGACGCCGCTTATTGGTATAAACAGGACGGCCGTAGGCGCATACCAGTATATCGAATAAGAAGGCAATCGAGGGAGCGGCGCTCTCTACATATATTTCCACATTATTTTGTCTTCAATCTTCAGCCCCCCGTGCACAGCGTCCAACATATTCTACTCCTATAGCCGCATTATTTGTGATCAAATTTATAGGGGCTATAAACCCCATTTTCCAAGTCAATGGTTTAAGAAGGAACATCTCAAAGGATAGGAGGACACTAGTGGACAGTTTCGCTTTAGAAGTGGAAGACGCTTTCCACGATGGCCCCAGACACTATTATTATCACAATCCGCTTAGAAGAATATAGACCATTGTACAAAACTTTTATTCGTCCTCCATTTCCTCATCCTCTCCCTCCTCATCTTCGCTCTCCTTTCCACTTTCCTCTTCACCATATTCATCGTCCCACATTTCGTCATCATCACCCTCCTCGCCTTCCTCGCCCTCGGCCTTCTTCTCCCCTGTTGCAGCCTTCTCGGCCTTCTTCTTTTTGATGTTCTCCATCTGTTCCCTCCGTCTCCTATCTCTCTCCTCTTTCTTCCGTTTGTGCCTAGTCTCCAGCTCCCGCTCCTCCGCTTTGGTCTTCTTCTCCCATGCGTGCCAAAGGACCTTGCCTTCCCCTAGTCCCTCCTCGATCTTGATCATCTCCAGCTTCATCCTAGGCCCAATCTCTGATAGCTTTACCGCGCGCTTTTCTGGCCCCTTGGGAGTGCGTTTCTTCCTAGGAGCTTGTCTATTAGATGTGGATGGTAGAACCTCAACCTCCGCATCCTCTTCAGCTTCGCTTTCGGATGTGTATCCTCCAGCGGCGGCAGGGTCAAGCATGTAGTCCGCAATGTCTTCCAATTTACCTAAGTTCGGTAGAGCACTCCTTCGGGAGGCCTTGGATTGGCGAACGGCTCTCTGCGCAGCGTCGAGACGGCGGATCGGCCTTGATAGTCCAACAGCCTTAGTGGAGATTATGTAATGTCGGGCTTCTATAACACATTCTGATGAGGCTTCGCCAGAATCTGATGGTATTGGCTGACGATCGAGGAGGAGGACACGACGGATCGAGGAAAGAGGTGTTCGCTGGGCAGAGATTTGCGGGAAAAGTGATTGGAACATGCTTGTTAGAAGTGCTTCGTGTGGGGGTGGGCGTCCGGGTGTTCCGTCTGCGTTTGGAGGTTGAGGTGTAGCAAAGTTGTTCATTACCAACTGTTCTAAATTAGCATACTACCATGACAAATAGAGCTGAAAAGACAAACCAAAGGCGGGGAGGAGAACTCCTTCCCCGGAGTTTTCGGATTCCTCATGCTCTTCCTAACATCTCTACACAGCGAGTAGTTCTTCACACGGAAATGAATGGTAGGTCCGCGCGGACAGCGCGCAATTCGTAGAGTGGTAGACCCCGATCCAGCATTACGGGAGAAGAGGAGAAGTTGAGTGACGCCAAGAGGGCCAGCCATTGTGGTGTAATCCTTCAGCTTGTTAGACTTGCGCTCCCGGAGTCGTGAGGCGGTATGCGGTTCCATCATTGTCCGTACGTCCCGGACTAGTTCGCTAACACTCGGGCCGACCTCGCCTGCACCCATCCTTATGACCATCGTCTTGGGTGTACGTGAAGCGGAAGCATTGAGAGGCTGGCCCCCAACTGCTGCACTCTTGGTGGGATCTGCTGGTGGGACATGCGTTCTTTTCTTTGTGCGACGGCGAGCCTGTGGCATTCAATTAGTTACCGGATTTCCGCTATCTTCGATGTTATTGCTGTGTATCTCACCATTCTCTGTTTGGTGGGGAGGCGGTTGCGGAAGAGATAGAGTTGCGAAAAATTGGGTTCTAGATTTAAATTATTTTTTTTCCCATGTATGATAGGCTGATGGAGGCGGTGACTAGAGTTACACAGTGATAAGATCTACGCGTGAGTGAAACCTAGGTCAGTACGATACCTCAACCCAGCATTGGCCCTCATACCCTAACCTGCCCGGTCTGCGACCATACCCTCCACAGCTCCCACAACACCCCATCTCCCAAACCGCCAAATAAAAGTCCTCCCATCAATCCCTTTTCATCCATCTCCATCTCGATACTAATCCTATCAATTTCTGATCTGCCAGACATAAACAAACTAGCTTTACTACCAACCACCCCGCCACCGAACTAGCTCTCTAATAAACAACCATGGCATCCCTAGAAGACCTCGACGACCTCGAGAGAGAGAGAGACCAAGGCAAGAAGGCAGCAAAGGATAAAGAAGGCTCTGACAGTGACGCAAAGATGGCGGTCGATGGCGACAAGGACGACGATGAAATCGACCCGGAGGTCTTGAATGGGTCTACCACAGACATTATTTATCGAAAACGCCTCCTAGAGAACGACCTCAGGGTTATGAGACAGGAGTTCCAGAGGCTCACGCACGAGAAGAGTAGTACTAAGGAGAAGATAAAAGATAACTTGGACAAGATTGAGAATAACCGGTTGCCTTACCCCGCTTTAGTTCTCATCGAGTGTTTATTAAGTGTTACTAACTATATATGTATCTAACTTATCAGGCAATTACCGTACCTAGTAGGCAACGTCGTCGAGCTCTTAGATATGGACCCAACTGCGGAGGCGGCTGAGGATGGAGCAAACGTGGACCTCGATGCAACGCGGGCGGGCAAGTCTGCTGTTATCAAGACCTCTACCCGGCAGACCATCTTCTTACCTCTGATCGGTCTTGTGGATCCTGAGAAGCTTAGCCCGGGTGATCTGATTGGGGTTAATAAGGACAGCTACCTAGTTCTAGACACCCTGCCAGCAGAATACGATTCGAGAGTGAAAGCAATGGAAGTTGACGAGAAGCCTACAGAAACGTACGGTGACATTGGTGGATTAGACAAGCAGATTGGAGAATTAGTGGAAGCTGTGGTCATGCCGATGGAGGAGGCAGAGCGGTTCAAGAGGATTGGAATCAAACCACCCAAGGGTACATTGCCCCTTCTTTAAGCATCCTTCAATATTGATATAGAGTCGTGGTATAGGAGCATTAATGTACGGCCCTCCTGGAACCGGCAAAACTCTTCTCGCCCGGGCCTGCGCCGCCCAATCCAAAGCCACCTTTTTGAAAATTGCTGGCCCGCAACTAGTCCAGATGTTTATCGGCGATGGCGCGAAGCTCGTCCGGGATGCCTTCGCCCTGGCTAAAGAAAAAGCTCCTACAATAATATTCATCGACGAGCTGGATGCGGTGGGCACTAAGCGCTTCGACAGCGAAAAATCCGGCGATCGTGAAGTCCAGCGGACGATGTTAGAACTGCTCAACCAGCTAGACGGCTTCTCGTCTGATGACCGTGTCAAGGTCCTCGCTGCTACCAATCGTGTGGACGTGCTCGACCCCGCACTTCTCAGATCTGGTCGTCTCGATCGTAAGATTGAGTTCCCACTCCCGAACGAGGAGGCCCGCGCTGGCATTCTTAAAATCCATAGCAGGAAAATGACGGTCGAGGAGGGTGTCAATTGGACGGAACTTGCTCGTAGTACCGACGAGTTTGGCGGTGCCCAATTAAAGGCTGTATGTGTTGAGGCAGGTATGATCGCGCTGAGGAGCGGGAGGACCAAGGTCTCGCACGAGCATTATGTAGATGCGATCGCGGAGGTGCAGGCTAAGAAGAAGGATACTGTAAGTTCTTTGAATCGCATTATTAGGCATTGCCCAGCGTGTACTAACCATCACCACCGCAGGTTAACTTTTACGCTTAGACAGTGCATTGAATAGCGAATGGATGGATTGGTGGGAAAACTTCTTTTTCGTTATCGTTATTTTACCTACATTGTGTTACTACCTTGTAACCTCTCATCGGCACCGCACTTGTAGACAAAATTTAATGATGTTTTTCCATTGTGCGTCGAAAAACCCAGCAAGCCAAGTACATACTAGTACAGTAATTAGCCCCACCAACCTCAACCCTACTTCTCTCGGGTAAGCATAGTATCATACCCTAAAATAGGGATTAAAGAAACATGCTATGTGGTAGGGAACCTATGCATACCTGAGCGCCAACACGAAATATCCCCCCCTATTTTTCGGACACTGTACTTAGAACAAGTAACTCTTACAATGCCAGATACAACATCTTGATGCTAGCCAGGTAATACTCTCAGAATACACTCCGGCTTCTCCCTGTCTACCTAATGACTTTTTTTTCTTTGTTTCCCCATTAAACTTTGTCAGTTTACTCACTGCGGTATCCTGCAAGGTCTTGCTATTTCTTTGGTGTTTTATAAACCCGGCGGGTCTTGACAGACCTTGGTTGATGAGATCGTACCTTACTCTTATGATCTCATAGATAGGCATATTGATACGGAAGATGAACACGATAGGGTAACCGCTGTCCCACTTGAACGAGTGATGCCCTACTCTGAACCAACGTCCCGGGAAGCACTGATGTGCTATTCTAATATCACATTTGGAGAGAATTCGAGAGATATAGTGCCGTATGTTGGTACTGTATGATAGGTAAGTCAAGTGAGTAGTGGCTAAATAAGTAAACGCCTAACCAAAAGAGTATATGTATGAAGACAAAAAAAACAAAAACGCCGTGAACCTAACAAATAGAAAAGAAGGGAAAAAAGGAAAGCAAAAAGCGAAAGACTCCGGCCACCAGACTATCAAGACAAAGAAGAAAACAGCCAACAACTAACCATCTAGCACAGTACCGGCTAAATGAAGGAAAAAAAACAGGCGTGACCAAAACATACCCAAGCCAACCTAATCAATCCCAAAGCATAGTAAAATAGGAGGGGGGAAGAGAAATTATATTCATCATCATCCCCCACCTCCCCGTTACATCCCATCCTATTCCACACCAAGTCCGAACCCAAACCAAGCGCAAACCAAACCCCGCAAACCCCCCCCCCGAAATTCCAAAGAAAAGGAAGAAGAAAAAAAGTGTATGCAAGAAACACCCGACGGCTCAGCAAGATCGATTACTTAGGTAATGGGCTAATGCTGCACGGAATAGTATCCCCTGAAAACCGGTTCTTGCCAGAAGCCCGCGTCGCGGACTACCTCGCAGGTGTGTAGTAGCAGGCCCGGGAAGCGTCGGGAGAAGTAACTCAAGTAGCCGTCTGGCAGGTCGCCAACAGCCTCTTTTACAGGTTGTTTCATGTCTTGGTAGTGATGTTTCTATTACCCTTTGTTAGCACTTTTATCCTCTACCGACTTAGCCAGGGAGACAGAATATACCTTATTTCGTATAGCCCTCAGCAGATCTAGCACTTTCTCGCCATCGTATCCTCTTCGTTTATTACTCACTAGCTCTGCAAGGAATAGCCTATCAAGCCTCTTCATCCAGTCCCCGGCGCCACCGCCACAAACTTCCCGGGCATTTCGCTCCAACAGTGGGATAAACGGGGATTTATACCACCCCTCAGGGCCAGTAATTTTCTCTTTATCCTTCTCAACTTCAAACCTATCACTCACGTCTAGCAGGAAGGTCAATTGCTTCTCCGCCGACCAAAAGAATGGATGAACAAGAACCTTCGTAGCGTCTGGACGTTTTCGCGGGTTATGGCTTATCATGCTAGAGATTAGGTCTTTAGCTTCGTGCTCTGCTAGTCCAAGTAGGGCAAGGTGAGAGAGGTCGGGGTTATTGTTTATGATGTTGAATTCTCGGTGCCAGCGTGTGCCAAAGGGATGTTCGCCGCGGGAGAGGATGTAGTAAAATACGCATCCTAGCGAGAAGACGTCTATTGCACGGGTGGCACGACGGTTGGTTAGTGGGTCAATTACAGCGGTTTCGGAGGATGAGTTTGTGGAGGAGGCCTCGGTGGTTGGTGGTTGGGGAGGGGGTTGTGAGGGGAAGATAGGTTTTGAAGCGGAGTCTTCGTCGACGAGGAGTTCGGGCGCGCGCCAGCCCGATGTGCCCGCTGCATGAGCGGTTGTGGCGCCAAATGAGCTTTTGTCGCCTTCTAATTTCTTGCACAGGCCAAAGTCTGATATCAAGACCCTTGGCCGCTTCGTTGAGGAGTCGTGCGGGAGCGGTTTGGGGTGGCTGACGAGGATATTGTGGGGTTTTAAATCCCTATGCACAATTTTTAACGAGTGGAGGTGGCGTACTCCGGAGGCGATCTGGCGGAGGACGTCTATGGGGTCCATGAGTCCTAGGAGGTCAGAGTGCTTTACTGGGTCAGAGTATATGTCGAACAGTGATGCTGGGCAGAGCTCTAATGCTATGTATAAGAAGCGGGGTCCGTGTTGGGTGCAGTAGTAGCGGATAACGTTGGGGTGGTCGTCGCTTTGCTGCAATAATGAGACTTCGTGCTCCGCTACGTCGATAAAGTCTCGCAGCATCCGCTTGACGGCCACTACCTTTCCCTCGAATGAGCCTCGGTACACTATTGTCCCTTGACTGCCAACGCCTTGGAGACTATTAGTTGGAGGAAATCGAAATTGAGACTACATCCAATGACCTACCTAACACTTTATCTTCATGAACCATCAAGTTATTTATCGCAACTAATGACGATGGATCCAACTCTTCCCCTAGAGGATCTATAGCTAGCGTGCTGAGATCAACCTGCATCGGATTCTCCCTAACAATTTCCTTCGCCTCACTAACAGCAACCTCCATTTTCTCCTTCTCCTTCTCTGCATTTGCCTTTCCCCGTTTCCTAGCTCCTCCTCTCTGGCCTCTATGTGCCTTCTTTTTCTTCGGAGTAGGAGTTGGCGTCATTGGAACATCCTCCTCAACCATTACCGCGCCGTCCTCAAATCCCACTGCCCCCGCTGCTGTCACCGGTGCTACAGCTGGCTGTTGTATCTCCTCCCTCGGCGCTGCCGCCTCGATAGCCACGATCACCGCTTCCTCCGCCTGTTGCTGCTGCTGCTGTGCAGCGGGTTCAGGTGGCTTGTGCAACTGCTCCCCTATAATAACCACCCCATCCGGCAACCCATCCAGAATTGGTACCCCATTCGGCCCGCCCTCCGAAGCCGCCCTACTCGCAATTCGCACGGACTCCCCCACATGACCAGCCATAGTTGCATTGCCCACATTCTCCGGTACCTTATCCCCAATCCTGCTTCCACCTATCTGCCTCATAAACAACCAAATCAAAGCAGTAAGTATGGGGACCAGAATGCTTATATCCACAAGGTTCTCCATAGCAAAGTTTATCAAACGGCTACTCTTCAAGGAGGGTGAGGACGGCAAGGGCGGGGCGGTGTTCCTGGATCTGACGGCTGGTCGTTCTTCACGCGCGATCGGCGTAGGAGCGGGTAGGGATGCGCGGTAGGGCTCATCGAACCCGGAGTGCGCGTGGTGGGTGCCCACTATTGTTTTGTGACGCTCGTCGCGGGCGGATGTCGGCCATCCTAGGCGCCCGCTGGCGTAGAATGCTGCGTCTGGAGCTCCATCTGTGACGTACGGGTAGCTTGTTTCTGACAGAGCGTAGAAACTGTCGTTTTCGGTACAGCCTACAAATGTCAATCCTTCGTACCGGTCCAATTCCCTTGATGCGAGGATTGGCTGTGGGAGAACAACAAAAGTGGTGGTTTTGGATTCTACGGGGGAGGTTATAGACTTGACGACGTCGAAGACTCTGATAACAGGAGAGGAAAAGGCTTGCTGGTATTTGGGACGGCGTTCGCTGTCAGGACCTAATATACAGACTATTAATGATCGGGCTAGTCAAGAAACAGGCGCCCGGGTGAGGCATTTCAAACATACCAGCTACATCCCCCTCAAACCCATAAATCTTGCCATCATGACCACTATAGATATATCTATTATCCATAGACCTTTCATACTGCATGGCAAGATCCCTATCGCCGTTATTGGGTCCCCATTCAGCATACTTGATGGTCCAAAGCCGCTCACCAGTGGACAGACTATTGATAGTAACAGTATACTCTATCAATCATCGATGAAAAATTAGTAATTGTTTCCTCCGTTCCCGATTGAGAGCCTACCAGTCCTTCCGATCAAAATAGTCTTAGGAACAGACTCGCATTCATCATCGTCGAGATCCTCTTCAAGTCCATTATTCGGCTTACACTTATCGTTATTGACCGGATTGACCACGCCAGCGGATGAGAAGACCCTCTGAACATTGCCAGTACGGGCATCAATCGCAAAAGTTGTTGTCTTCTTTTCACCGTTGTAAGAGCGATCACTACCCTCTGGTGTGAATGGCGACAAGTCGTCTACAATACCTTTGACGGTGACGTCAAGTTTCTGCTCCCCGTGCGCAGTCAGTCTCTGAACTCCACCCTCCAATTAACCAATGAATGGGGTCGGTAGGAAAGCACACACCTGTAACCCATTATCCGGCGTAAAAAAGAACAAAGCCCCATCCTGAGTCGGCTCGACAATCCAAAGCACATCGTCATCCTGAATCCAATCCCGCCCCGCATTCGCCGCACTGCCATTTGCGCGATGGTAAACCGTCTGAACCACCGGATCACGAGCGAATATCTCCCACCGCCTAGCACCGCTTTTCCGATCCCGGGCATGTAGTGTCCCATCCACCGTAGCCAGCAGAACAAAATCCTCCATCTCCCAATCGTTCAGATTTCTGTGGCCTCCAACCGTGGATATCCCTCCCCCCCCTCCGCCTCCCCCTCCAGCAGTTACACCCAAACTCCTCTTTCGCCTATTGTCCTGGTAGATGCCCTTACGATCCTGAGATAAGGAGGAAGCCGATCCCGCGGAAACGGTAGCGAGAGCTCGAACAGTGGAACTAACGTCAGTGCCGCGGTTATAGTTCCGACCACTATCGTTTATTCCGATGACGGGATGCGGGGAGTCCGGATCTCGCGTGAGGATTCGTTGTTGCTGCTGGTGGTGGTATTGCTGGTGTTGCTGGCCGAGGGCCAGACCTGCTCCGAAGAGGAAAGTGCAGAGGATGAAAATCATCATTGTTGCTGCTGATGTAGCCGTGGTGGTGAAGACCGGTTTTTGTTGCCGATTCATAGTGGTTGTGGTGATAGTGAATTTGCCGAGTTACGTTCGGCGGCGCCTCATCCAGCACGTTTACACTCACTGCTGCGAGGCCGGATGGATGGGGTTGTCCTTTGCAGCAATAGCGAGAGCTGAGTAAAGCGGAAAGATGGAGATGTCAAGTTCCTTCAGGAAGCCCCTGAGGTGGGGGTGAGGTACAAGATTAGTGGGTAATAATGGTGGTGAAGGGTGATGGGAATTCAATCTTTCCTTCGTCCCTTTACCGAGTTTTCCGTTTTGCTCCCTCTCTTGCCCTTATGCTATTGTACCTGTACTTGTACACTGCCTTACGGAACTATAGCAATAGTATGGAAAGAGGGGGTAGGAGGGTAGTAGTGTAGAATTTTTAGAAAAGAAAGCGAGAAGAAAAAAGAAGAAAAAAGAGGAAAGGAGAGGAATAAAAAGAATAGGAAAAAGCTTGACAAGCTCAAACCCCGTCTATCGAAGCCGAAGAACGGACGACAGCAACGATGAACGAACAAACGAACAACGAAGGGTGAATGTACTGTAATGTAGCAGGGTGAATGAGGTGAGGTGAGGTGAGCCGAGTTGGGTTGAGTTGGGTGTAGGTGTGGGTGTGAGGTTAAGCTGATTAGGGTGATGGAGCAGATGGGTTGGTGGTGGTGGGTGTGGGCTTTCGTGGTGCGGTTAAGTTTGACGGATTGATGGATGGATGGGTGGATGGACGACCGACCACTGTTAACTCGCGAACCAGCCAGCAAGTGAGCAAAGTACTCGCGCTGTAATCAAGCACTCAAGTAGCCAGTCAAAAATCGCAACCAATGGTGGGATCACTTGTGTTGTTCCCCTTCTTTTCCTTCCACTCGCTCGTTCAAGGAGAGAGAGGAAAAGAGGAAGAGAAAAAAATGACAAGAAAAAAGAGGGTGTGTGTGGGAAAGAGCAAAAATCCATGATGCTTCTTGAAGGCTTACACAGGGCATGCATACACTTGAAAAAAAAATCACCCATCAGAGCCCAGCCTCGCCATAAATCCAGCGCCAAGAAGGAAGAACCTTGTCTACTCGAGCCCGTACAGGTAATCCACAGCAAGAAAGAGGAAGAAGAGGAATAAGAAAAAAAAGAAACCAATAGCAGGCAAGCTATATAGCCCACAAGAGAGGAAACGAAGAAGCAAACGAGTACCCACTGTATCCTGTCAGGAACAACCACCAACCCTTCCCTCCCTCCTTCCGGTAAAGTACTCGAGTACTCGTACAAAAGTACAAGATGGGTTCAAGAAAAATTGGATGGATTCCCGTCGCGAGCTCCCGCCACTATGGATGTAAATTCTTTTAGCGAAACAAGACAAATCCGGGGTAAGCCCACCACAAGCACCTGGGAGAGGTAAAAGCGGAATTGAAATTGAGTGATGTTCCGGGCCGGTTAAATTCTCGGTTGATGGATACCGGGAGAGATGGTATGAGTACGATACATACTCGAGTACAATCACACTCCAGTATCCCAGGTCTCGATGTTCCGAATACCTCGCCATCCCGTCGAAACCTCTAAGCCCTAAGTCTCTTTACACCAAAGCCAGACCTATTGTCCCGGACCACCCGCTGTGCCGAACAGATTCTCTTAGATTTTGGCCGCCTCGTTTAGCGGGGTTCTGCGACTGTAATGATTCGGTTTCATATTTTTTTGTCCCCGCAGGGGTATGACTTACGCGGCAGAAGAAGAAAAGAGTTGGACTCGGGGAGAGATACCGGTACCGTACCGGTCGTGTCGACAGCAGCACGTGCACTCAAAAGCAATTATCATGCACACAAAATTAGACTAACCTACCTTCGAGTGCCGGTGAGAACGAAAAAAAGTTCCCCACAACACGACACTCGGTTACAGTGTGATACTCCCATTTTGAAGTGTTCCATCGCACGAATAAGTCCAGAAGTGGGGTGCGAGAAGGTATACCGGTACCGGTACCATAATCCCATGACGAAAACAAAAGCGGGGACCGCCCAGCCCCCGCTCACCTCCATGATACGATACCGCTCCGACGATACCGTACCTTGCTTTGCTGTGTGTGGCGGGATGATGGATGGGTGGGTGCGGGTGGGTCGTGCACGGAATCGGCCAATGAACGCGCAAGTCAAGTCAGGTCCAAGCTCGGTTACTGCACTCTAATAACAGAACTTGAGCAACGTCTTGCCCTTGTCTTATCAATCTTGATCGGGCGGATGTTATTATTACCGACACATAGAAGCGGTCTCTAACGTAACGGAGTGCGAACACCCTACCACAGAAGACAATGTGATATACACTATTCCCTCACTTTTTTCACTTCACATCATATTATACTCTGGCGAAGCCGTACCCGGTCCTTAGTCTCATAGAATACCTAGAGCATACACATACATACACACGCGCGGAAATCAGGACAACTATCACTTCCTTCTCCTGGGCTCTGTGAGCTACCGCAACCCAACCCAACCTAACTTACAGTACTGTAGAGTACAGTACAGAATAAAACAAGCTAATCGGGGTTCCACAAACATACATACGGGTGGTCTGTCTCACAACTGTGGCCGAAATTATTTTTTTTCAGCAGCAGCTTAAAATATGGTAACTCAAACAGGTCGCTTCTCGGTTCAGTAGGCGGGCGGGCAGGCAAGTTGGGAAGAGATGCAGATAGAGATGCAGATAGAGATGGAGGTGGTGTGGGGTGGGCATCCCAGTTTTCTTTCATCCCCGGTTTCGTTTGCGGGGTACAGTGTGCGGAGATACGTTATACCGGTAGAGAGTGAGCATTGGGACCTTAATTAGCTGGTCATGGTATATCACTCGGGCTGGGTATGGTTCGAACAGTGAGCTTACATAAATTTGATACCGTACAGCCACTTACCATAGACTTACTAGACACCATTAGCTAGGCTAGTATCAAAAACACTTTAGATCTTAATAGAGATGAAAGAGGGGAGTGGATTTACATATGTCGCTTGGCGATCTGAAATCCACTATTTATAAGGAAAGTTAATTTATCAGCCCTTTGTGCGGCACTTACTCCTGTGGCAAAAGACACCATTACCCGGCATCAAATTTTGTAGTGCAAAATATGGTTTCCGGGTATTGTACCTTACAGTTGTAATCTATGGTACGTTGTCGGTTATTTAGAATATGGTAATGTATGTTGCTTGAAGGCTAATACTCAAGGGCACGGCAAGGTTTTCACTGGATGGCTCAGGAGATTGTGCGGATTCGCAGCGCCCAACCTGAGCGAGCATTGGACAGAATTCCTTGAGGATAGAAAAATTGAAGTGGGTAAAAGGAAACTAAGAGGGGGTGGAATATTCACTCGAATCGCTCATAAGCCGATATTGCACGGTGCTGTGGGCCGTTTACTCACTCTGAGTTGGGGTAGGATACTGGTACCGGTACTCGGAGAATAGGAGTTAACCTCGCGGTTGAGAGGCTCCTTGCTGTATTGGTGCTCCTTGATGGGTGGGGATGGGGGGTGTAGGCAGCTTCCCAACCTCACCGTTAAGCTCACGCCTGGAATACAGCGGCATATATACATGACCTTCACTAAACCGTGCCTACAGCGGGAACCAGTCACTATCATACTTCAGTTAACGGCTAAATTTTGCGTCGTAATTTACTAGTGTTAGATATACTGGCACTTTTGTTTTTTTCTCTATATCTGAATAACCGTTAGGTCTATGTTTTAGAGGCGAGGAAAGAGAGAAGAAGGAATTGTAGAAAATAAAATAAAAAATGAACAACAAATGTGCAAAGGGGATTCAAATTTTGGAGAACCAAAAGGGAGTAAGTATGATGGAAATTCTGAGCCACGCCAACTTATCTCAATACTATACAATGGAAACAGCCTCCCATAGTCCCACTAACGCTAAATTCCATATTAAAAACTGAAACTGATAAAAACCCTGACTCGACTATATGAGACAATGTGTGAGAGGTTTGGGCGGGTATGTGATAGATGGGTGTGTTCCCATCGGGTATGATTTTTTTTGACCAAAACGAAATATTTGAGGTGCTTTTCGGTGGCAGGCTTACTACGGAAGGGAAAGGCAGTAATTACCGTACCATAAGCCGGGATTTTAAACAGTGGGGATGAGGGGAGTTGGGCAGTGGCGGCTATAAGCATGTTAATGGAGCTGTTGCGGCCCTTGCGGAAATGGCACATAGGTCATCCGTACTCGAAGGCGGTGATGAGAGCAATGGCTTCTCGGCTTTAGGGTGTGCTGGAGGCGGTAGATGCTCGGGGCTGTAATAGCGCCACCACCCCCGTGTAGCCAGACTTAGAAGCCCACCAGAGTGGCGTTCGACCTGATTTGTCCGGCTTGTCAGGGTTGACCTCGTCATGTCTGAGTAGTATTTCCACCACTCCCTCATGCCCATCCCAAGCAGCACCGAAGAGCGGCGTTTGGCCGTACTTATTTGGTTTGTCGGGGTTGACATCGTCTCGTCCGAGTAGTACTTCCACTACTCTTTCGTGCCCATTCGAAGCTGCACCGAAGAGTGGTGTTTGGCCGTACACATCTGGTTTTTCGGGGTTGACGTCGTCATGTCCGAGTAGTATTTTCACCACTCCCTCGTGCCCGTTCCGAGAAGCACCAAAGAGTGGTGTTTGGCCGCGGCTATCTGGTTTATTAGGGTTGACGTCCTCCCGTCCAAGTAGTATTTTCACCGCCCCCTCGTGCCCGTTCCGAGAAGCACCAAAGAGTGGTGTTTGACCGCGGTTATCTGGCTTGTCGGGGTTGACCTCTTCTCGTCCGAGTAGTATTTTCACCACTCCCTCGTGCCCATTCCAAGAAGCACCAGAGAGTGGTGTTTGACCACGGTTATCTGGTTTGTCGGGGTTGACGTCTTCTCGTTCGAGTAGTATTTTCACCGCCCACTCATGTCCAGCACTGGCAGCATACGAAAGCGGTGTTCGACCGTAATTATCTGGTTTGTCGGGGTTGACCTCTTCCCGCCCGAGGAGTATTTTCATCACTTGCTCATGTCCATTACAAGCAGCCCATGCAAGTGGTGTACAACCGAGGAAATCTCCTGTGTTGATATCGTAAAATTGCTTCTCTATCAAAGTAACTACAACTTCAGTAATTCCGAAGAACGATGCGCAGTGTAGTCCACTGAGCGGAGAGCAAGTATCAAAATTCCCAGGATACAGATGCTTTACTTGCGCTAGAAGTAATTTAGTCGACATCCGGCCATAATTCTCCTTTAACAGTTCCACCGCAAGTGACCTCGCGCTGTCTGAGAGCTCCCTTTTCGCATGCACTCCCCAGTATACTGAACAATATTCTAGAAAGGGCGCATTCTGAGTATCGGGGGAAGGATCAATCGAAAGAGCTTTGACCGATTGGAAATTTAGATAGGTCAAGCAGATTTCTGCAATTCCCGAGTGAGGCTTACTGAATATATCGGGGCGAGAGGAAAGGTACTCCTGGAGAGTAAAGTGGATCAATCGCATAGTTGATGCCTCCTTATCCACGGTAATAAGCCCCTGGCAACAGCTCACCAATGTCGACATCGAAGGGATGTTGCCAACATCAAAATCCGTGGAGCCTAGCTGAACTGCTAGAGCGTGGCAGAGCTCATCCGCTCCCAACGGCCGTTCGGCATGGCTGATCCACATCAACGCTGCCATCCCGAGTCTCGATTTGTCCCCATCTTGCGCCTTTATCCGCTCGACCGTCGCACCGTAAACATCTCCCAATTCCAATCCATTTGTTATTTTGCTTAGCTTCTCTCGTCTTCGGAAGATTGTTGGCTCGTGTAAGATTGCATCGATATTTAAAGAAACTAGTAGAAACCTAGATGCATAGCAATTAGCGGATAGTGTGGGGGGGGGATTCCCAGTATTATTGCCTACATACATTTCTGACATAGTTTCGGGTATCTTCTCCAGAATTTCTGCCTTTAGACTCTCATTCATTGCGTCTGGAGTTTCGTCCTCGTCTAGTCTAAGATGAAGGTATTCGATGATATCGTGTTTGTTGGGGCCTATAGGTATACTCATCACTCGCCCAGCAAGACGCTTTTCGATCTCAGCCCGAACATGAGGCCTTCCACTGATGAATATTCGTGTGCGTGGGGACGTTTCAAGGATTTGTTTTAGCGAATTAAGGAGTTTGACTCGATGCGCCACCGCGCATTCGTCCCAAGCGTCTATGCATACAAATGTGCGTAGTGAGGACGTGATGGCCTGTAGCATCTTCACGATATCTGGAAGTCGTAGCCTTCGCCCGCCAATGACCTTCTGCTCTTGAAAGGCCCGTGTTATTTCCTCCGGAACCTTCTCCATTCCGCCAACGACCTGTCTCAACAAGGAACCCAGAATACTGGCCACAGACTGCTCCTTTCGCGCCGCGAAGTCTAGGTAGAAGCACGTAACAGCTGTATTTAGCCCCCTAGAGTGATCGCACAACCTGTCCACTACAAGTGAACTGACATCACGGCCTGTTAGCACTGACCCCCTTCTCTCTAAGAATACTTCTCGTTACTTAATAAATGTCTTCCCGACCCCCGGACCTCCATAACAAAACAAGACTGCCTTATCATCTTCACTTTCACCACTCCAGTCATGCCAGGTTCTGAATTCCTTAGTCTCAAAAAGCCATTCCCCCACATTATCGGCGCGGCGCTCCCGGATGTCCCGATGCCGTAGCCTGGGTTCTAGGGGTGATAGCCAGGCCAGGAGCGGAGACCGGTCATCGGCAATGTGATAGTTGTTCAACAGATTACTAAAAGAGTTGGCATTATTGGAGAAAGTAGTGTTATCGATGGTATATTGAGACATCTTTGCCGTTCGAAAAGTGGTGGAGAATGGGTGATTGAGTTGGTCTACTGATGGAGTTGCTGGGAGCTGAAGAAAAGCGGGGTGTTTTGTGGAACCTGATGGATACTTCAGCACCCCCCAATCAGTCACCCAAATTTGTTCCCAAAACACCATATCTAGCTCACTCTATCGGTCGCAATTGCTATTTTTCTCTATATTCTATCCTGTCACCTGGCACAAATCTTGCACTGCGATGGGCGAACACCCTAGAACACTGGGGGAATCGGCTAGCTTGTGTGTGTATATATATAAGCACATCAATCCTTTGAATGAATCTGTGGAAAAACCTACATATCATCTAACTGAAAGTAGCGCGGCGGGTCCTTCATGGTGTCGATAGGCTCTTCTCGCAACCTCGTGCTAGGTTCTATGAAGATAGGGACCGTGCTCTTTGATATTCATGATTCATCGCGACCACCAAGCACAGTACAGCACTCGCACAACACAGCGCAGTGTGATGCCACCGTTTGCCAGTGATAGGTCGCTGCCTTTGCCATAATCTATCACATCTTCCTAATGATCCGGAAGTTCGTCAAAACTGGATTCCCTTTCTGCGGCAAACTAACCGAGGTGATGATCGAAAAAGTCCTTGAATATGCTGATGAATAGTCTCTTACTGTGTTAGGGCCTAGGGTATTTCGGATTCCGGAATTTGTTGCCAAACTAACCAACTGAGGCAGTAGAGCAAATACCCGACGACACTCCTAGCATATGGTATTTAGAACATAAATAAAGCTACCATTATTAGACATAAAAAAGCCTTAAATCTACTCCAGTCTGTTCATAGAAACAGCTATAATTGACCATTATTATCTCCAACCAGGCGACTCAGTTCTCACGACTATTTCCCTCGTTGTTTTATAATGCCGTCATAGACTGTCACTCGTCTAAGTTTAATGTCAGAACGGTAATTTTTTATAGCATACAATACACTTCAACACGATACAGTTATGGTGACATGCCGTAAAACTACCAGAGGCTATTAGCCGGGCCAATATAAGAAAACACCTTTGATCTCAATAGAGAGGTAAGAAGGGAAGGAGTTTAAACAAGACCAACAAAAGTGGAAAAGAAAACCCAATTTAAGCTCTTAAATACATGATCAACCCCCGACATCGCGAATAAGAACCTCATGGGCCTAACTTGGTTCCTCAGTAATATCTTCCTGAACACAATCCTCCTCGTATATTACTAAAGTCTCGTGTTCGGGTCTTTTGTCAAACCATCTTCCAATCTGCAGGTCGGCGATCTGATATCTGCCTGCTGTAGGGGAACTTAATCCACCAGTACTTTCTGCAACACGAACTCCTATAGGAAAAGGCGCTATTGTCTGGAGTCAAATTTTATAGTCCGAGATGCCGCTCTCCGATATTGTACCTTACGGCTGAGATTTACGATATAGTATTGATTCTTTACAGTTGGGTAAGGTATGGTGTTGTTCGAACATTAATGTCATAGGGCAGGCGAGGTTTTCACTGCCTGGCTGGGGAGATTATATGGGTTTGTGGCACCAAACATGGGCATTGGATAGAGTGCCCTGAGGATAGAAAAATTGTAGTGGGCGAAAGGAGATTAGGGGAGGATGGAATGTCCTGCCCTAATCGCTCGTAAGTCGATATTGCACGGTGCTGTGGCCGCCCAATCACTCTTGGAATTATAAGTTCAAGCAGGATACCGGTGCTCCTGGAATGGGTGTTAGCCTCGCAGTTGAAAGACTCTTTTCTTATTAGCTATTCTTGATGAGCAAGACTAAGACGTGTAGGCAGCCTCCTAACCTCACCTCCCAGCTCACACCTGGAATACAGTGGCATCTAAGTATGATCTTCACTGAACTACAGTATGTCTATAGTGGAAGCTAATACACCTTAGTTAATAGCTAAATTTTGCGTCGCACTTCACGAGTGTTCGAGGTATCTGCACTTTGGATTTTTCTTTACATCTAAACAACTCTTAGGTCGATACTTTAGAGGGGAGGAAAGGGAAAATGGAATTGTAGGAAAAATAGATGAACAACAAATGTGGAAAGAGAGCCCATAACTGGGAAACTAAAAGTGAGTAAATGTGATGGAAATTTTGAGCCATATCGACTTATCTCAATATGATAGAATAAGAACAACCCCCACCAACGCCGAACCCACATTAAAAACAGAAACTAACAAATCCTGACCCGACCACATGGAGCAATGTGTAGAGGTTTGGGCAGGTATATGGTAGATGAATTTATTCCCATCGCGTATAGTTTCCTTCAACTAAAGGGAAGTATTTGAGGTGATTTTTTTGGTGGTAGGCTAACTCTCGAAAGAGGGAAAGGGGGCAACCACCACAACAAGGCGTTTTAAAAAGTGGAGATGAGGGGAGGGAGGGGGGTAATGGCGGCCATAGGCATGTTAATGGAGCCGTTGCGGTCCTGCCGAAATGGCATAGGTTATCAATATTAGAAAGCAGTAAGGAGAGAGGAGCCTTCTCGGCCTTAGGGTGCGCTGGAGGTGGTAGATGCTAGGGGCTGTAGTAGCGCTACCACCCCTATGTGGCCAGACTTTGCAGCCCACCAGAGTGACGTTCGACCAAGTTTGTCCGGCTTGTCAGGGTTAACGTCGTCATGCCCGAGTAGTATCTTCACCACTCCCTCGTGTCCATCCCAAGCAGCACCAAAGAGCGGTGTCTGTCCGTATTTATTTGGGTTGTCAGGGTTGACATCGTCCCGTCCGAGCAGTACTTCCACCACTCTTTCGTGCCCATTCGAAGCAGCACCGAAGAGTGGTGTTTGGCCGTACACATCCGGTTTTTCGGGGTTGACCTCGTCATGTTCGAGCAGTATTTTCACCACTTTCTCGTGCCCATTCCAAGAAGCACCAGAGAGTGGTGTTTGACCGCGGTTATCTGGTTTGTCGGGGTTGACGTCTTTTCGTTCGAGTAGCATTTTCACCACTCCCTCGTACCCAGCCCAGGCAGCACAATAGAGTGGTGTTTGGCCGCGGTTCTCTGGTTTGTTGGAGTTGATATCCCTCCGTTCAAGCAGAATTTTCACTACTTCCTCGTACCCACCCCCAGCTGCCAATGCGATGGCCGTAAACCCCATACAATCGCTTGCATTAACGTCCCATTTCTTCATCTCCAATATGGCAGCAACTATCTTCGCGATCCCGAGGAATGATGCTCCGTGAAGTCCTGTAAACCCTACCGGTCCTCCCGCCCCATCAAAGCCTGGGTCCAAGAAACTATCTTGCTTAGAGTGCAATAACAATAGTTGGCCAGATATATGCTCGTCGAATCTATCGAGAAGTCTCAGTCCAAGCATCATCACATTTTCCGTCATCCCCATTCTTGTGTGCATTCCCCAATAACAAGAAGCATATTCTAGGAGGGGCATTGTTGAGGGGGCGGAGCGAAGAGTTGGCGAAAGATCCCAGACAGATCTAAAATTGAGGTATGTTAAGCAAACCTCGGCAATGACTGAGTGAGGATTATGGAATAGGGTCGGATCGCTCAAGAGATGCTCCTGCAAAGTGAAGTGCACCAGTTGGACGGTGGACGAAGATGCCTCTACCGTGACAAGGCCCAGACAAGATGACAAGAGTGCCCGTAACACAGGAACGTTTATAGGATCCAGATCCACAGACCCTATCTCCACCCCCAGGGCATGGCAGAGTTCTTCAGCCCGTAGCGGCCTTTCTGAATACAACACCCACATCAGGACCTTCAATCCGAGTCCTGATTTATTTCCCTTTTGCGCTCTTAGTCGTGTTAGAGTCGTCGTGTAGGCATCACTCAGTCCATTGCCTCGTGCCATTTCTTCAAGTTTCTTTCTTCTCTGACCAATTGTCACCTCTCCAAGAATAGCTTCAATGGTAAGTGAAACAAGGAGGAATCTAGATACAATCGTTTGTAAGCACACATCATTGATAGAGTGGAAACGCTAAATGTTCCTACGTACATATCAGACATCTTTTCCAGAATGATTTCCACAATATCCGTCTGTAAATCATCGTCCATCGCATCTGGGTCGTCGTCCATGTTTAATCTCATCTCCAGATAATTCCGGATATCATCCGTGTTAGGAGTGATGGGTATCACAACTGCCCCGGCGAAGTATTTCTGAAGAGCTCCCTTGACATGGGGCCTCCCGGTGAGAAATATCCTTGTCTTAGGGGACTCCCGAACAATATCTCTTAGTGACTCAAGTATCTTAGGAAGATTCTTGGGTAGGCATTCGTCGAGTGCATCAATACAGATGAAAACTTGAGGTAACGAAGCAATCGCAATCCGCAACATTCGGATCAGATCCGCAAGTAGCGGCCTTCTCCCTTCCTGAAATGCCCTCCGTATATCCTCCGGGATCTCCCTTCTGCCTACCAGCTGCTTCAAAATCACTCCCATTATATTGATTACTGTTTGTTCTTGCTGAGCAAGGTAGTCGCAGTACAGGCATGCCACGGCGATATCTTCCTCCCTTGCCTGATCACACAGCCTGTCGATCACCAGGGAGCTAGTATTTCTCACTGTCAGTCGTACTCGCTTCCTTCAAAGAATCCCACCACTTACCTCAGATATGTCTTGCCTACTCCCGGATTGCCAGAGCAAAACAAGATAGCCTTATCGGTTCCACTCTCGCTGCTTCTCCACTCCTGAAACTCAGCCGTTTCCAAAAGCCAATTCCCGACACCCTTGAATCGGCCGGTGCGCACGCCATGATGTCTGTTTTCTGGCTCTAGTGGAGAGAGCCAACGCATGATCTGTGCATCCTTGTCGGGCAGATAGACAGTGGTGGTATCGAAAATACTTGTTATGTTGCCGGTGTGGGTATTGCCGTCGCCGAACCTGATCGAGTGTGTATTTGCAGCCTGGGCCATGATGTTTTGTCCGAGTCTAAAAAGTTGGTTGGGTGTAGAAATGGTATGATGCAGGATATGTAGAGTTAATGGGGGAGATTACAAGACTTTCTGTGTGTAGAGCTGGGGAAAAGTGGGGTGATGTGGCTTCTTTTGTGGCAACTATGCAAGTTATTGTCCAATCATATTCGTGTCGGGGAAATACCAATAGAGTGGAGGTTTTGTGGAGGTCCGGCTCGTGGTATTGTTAGTGGACAAAATTAACCGCGGACCAACGATCGATGGCAACGCAACCCTCCTCACCACCCCCACTTTCAACACCATCTAGAGAACTTTCTCTAGCTCAAATATTAATTTTACTATGTATTCTATCTCGTACTTGCATTTTTTTTTTATTTTTTATTTTTTTTAATGATAATGGGGTTGGTGGTGGAGTGTTGTTGTCATGGCCGAAAATTTTCCCTCTTTGTTGATCCGCGGTTAATTTTGTCCACTGACAATACTTGTACTAGGCTCCGTATTACGGACATCTGTCATGAGATAGAGCAGTAGATGCAGTTGTCATACAGGTAATATTGTAACATGTCCCAAAATTCGTACCCAATTCCTTTTAATCCTCCCTATTACAATTAAATTAAGCTTCACATTCAGTAACAAGCTCTAAAGGCTCTAACACTGTAATTTTAGGTGAAGGGAGTGGAGTCAACAGAGTCCTGAAGGAGAAATTGGAAAGGAGAGAGGAATAATTACCGATAGTGGTGCTATTAAATGGACAGGAGCGCAGTAAACAACCATGGTGAGATCACCGACTGTGAAGGTCCCAATGGCCCTTCATCTCTAGCACTAATCATAATATTATGGTAGATCGAAAAACCCTTTACCTAGTAGTATGGTACAGTCAGTCATACCATAATCAAGGTTAGCTTAGAATAAGTTCAGTGGATAAGCTGCTGCCCAATGGCATGTATTGTCTTGCATACTGGCTGTCAATATCTTAGTTGGAAAACTGCTATTGTATTATAACTTAGAGACTAATTCAGGCATGTATGATATTTTACAAAAAGACTACCAAAATGTGATTATGCCTCCTACTTGGTGAGAGCTCTCAAGGTAGTGGATACTAGGGATGGGTCTGATTAACCCTTTTTTACTGGCACTTGAGTGCTTTGCTTGCACAGAAATTTAGAAACCCATAACAGTACAATGGATACATACATGAGTTAGAATAGTAAATGTAGTGTATATAGGGTAGTTGGCCCTTTTGGTTTAAATTTGGAACTTCGAGTATAGGGGCAAGTAGGGAGAATGTAACTTACAGAATTTCTGTGTTTGGTGGTGGATAATCATGTGGGGTAAATGGGTTAAGATTCTGCTGGGATGGTGATTCGCTATTCACCGGATGGCAAATACCCTTACAATGGATTGTATTATTTTTTTTCCACTTTAACTATGCCTACACCACTCTCTTTGGAGTTGAATTTCGGTTTTTAGTCACAGCAAGTAAGAGTTAGGAGTGTATTTCATTGGGCATCTCCCCCTATAATAAATTTGTATCAAAGAAGTAATATTGTATAATCATAAAAGAGACAAATGGTGATAACTCCGCTATATCAAAAGAAATTACAAAGGGCTAACGAACTTCTTGTGAATATGGAGGCGGGCCTCTTCAAGGCTACCGTCAATTGAGACGCTCGCTGGTAGCTTACATTGTGGTCGACAAAACAGAAAGAAAGAAAATCAACGAGACGGAATGAACAGCAAAAAACATGAAAATATGGATAAAGTCCAACTAAACGCCAAGGAATAAGGCGAAGGTGAAAAACAAAAAGTAAGCGAATAGCAAACAGCCATCTGGAGCCAGAAAAATGCTGTGTATCAAAGTCTAGTATCTGTGTCTGAATTGATGGGGCTCTTGCCTATACTAATTTTTTACTTTGTAATTACTTGCAGAACAAGAATATGTCTGGCAGCAAGGAAGGATAAATGAGAAAAGCTAAAGTACTCGAGTACAAACGAAGGAGGTGGTGATCAAATCCTGGTTGGCGGTGATCGAAAGGGTTAATCAGGTATTGTTTGGATCGATGGCAGTTTTGCTTAGAGGGTAGACTACCAGGGCTTCGGAGGCTAGATGGAAAGGAGTTGAGGCATGCGATACGGTTCGGCTAAGGAGATGACGCTACCTGTGGACTTGGAAATAGGGCCCTTGCAGTCTAACGCCCCTTCCGGCACATCGAGGTCTGCCGATGGGAATGTAGGTTAGCCACAGGGGTCAGCGATGTGGGGTAATCATCTTGAAATTGCATCTGGGCTACACACTTGTCCCATGTCTACTCGTAGCCGGCAGCGGGAAGGGCGTCTGGCTACCGCAATCTGCTGTGTCGGAATTGTCATTGTCCCATTCCGATTACATCCTCATAACTCTATCGTATCCTTTTGAATGTGCCAATGACCGTGGCGTCCGTTGTCATCTCGTGCATAAGTGCGAACGTCTTTTGTTCTAAAAGAATCTTTATTACCTCCTCACGCTCTCACTTAGCGGCCCACGAGAGTGGTGTTCGGCTCCATAAGGTGTCTGGCTCCGATTGACAGCTTGTCTTAAAAGCATCTTTACTACATCCCTATGCCCCCCTAGCGGCCCATAAGAGTGGTGCCCTGCTATATTTAGTTGCTGGCTAATTAGAATTGACAGAGAGTAGTACTTAACCGTCATTATTTAGTCTATCGAGGTTCATATCGTCCTGTCCGAGCAGTATTTTCATCGTTTCCCAGTGCTCATTCGAAGCAACACGAAAGAGTTATGTTTGGCCGTCGATATCTGGTCTGTCGGGGCTGACGTTGCCCCGTTTCCTGTTCGAGTGGTGCTTCCACCACCCTCGTGTCCACTCCAAGCAGCCCATACGAGAGGCGTACTATCATACCCCGCAGTCTTCTCAGTTAATATCACAACCTTCCACCGCTAGCGAACCAACTACGATCTCAACAATCTTGAAGACGGATGCACAGTGTAGAATGCCGAACAGAGAGGGTTACCGAAATCAACAGCCTACGAGTACCGCTCCTGTGTTTTCAAGAGAAATTTAATGGACATATGGCTATTGCAGTCGTCAAATAACTTTAGCGCAGGTAGCTTCACGCAACCTAAAGGGTCCCTTTTTACGCGGATACCCCAATATAGAGAAGAATATTTGAGAAAGGAGGTGTCTTGGACTAGTCGAAAAGGCCTTGACATGCTAGAAATTCAGACAACTTGTGTAGGTCCCTACCACCGCCGCGCGAGCCGTACCGGAAAGCACGGGATGATCCAGGAGTACTCTTGAAGGGTAAAGTGGATTGACCGGACAGTGAAGGCCTCCTTGTCTACAATAAGTCCTTGACAACTGGTTATCAATGTCCCTATTGAAGGAACATCGTGGGTATTGAGATTCGGCCACCCTATTTCGACTACTGGGCTTAACATAGTTCGCCAGGGTTCAAGGGCCGCTCCAAGTGAGAGATCAACATCAAAGTGGCCATGCAAAGCCTCGCTCTCCTCACCGTGCCCTCTTATTCGATCCAGCGTTTCATCACAAACATTCCCAACGCCGAGCCGTCGGTCATTACAATGAGTTGGATTGTGGTTTGTTGTAGGATCGCATCGATACTCAGCCAGACTAATAGGAATCTAGATATGTCTCTCTCAGTCGGCAACTCGAGGTAGCTTCCGGAGTGTCATTACTTTTACGTATATTTCAGAAATATCTTCCGGAATTTTCCCCAGGATGCCCGCCCCCAGACCCCTGTTCATTGCATCTGGCCCTGTATCCTCATCCAGCCTGGTAGGAAGATATCTGCTGACATCAACTCTCTTGCGAGTGATGACTATAGCCGCTACTCTTCCAGGCTTCTCGATTTCAGCCTGAACCTATCGCCTGCTTGTCACGAATAACTAAGTGCCTGGAGACTCTAATAATATTTGAAATCGTGAATCAAGAAGCTTGGCCCAATATTCTGCAACACATTGACCCAGAGCATTGATGCGTCTGAATGTAGGCTTTATGAAAGTGGCAGCTTGCAGTATCTTCACAACGCCGGAAAGTCGCGGCTCATGCCCACAAACAACCTTTTTCTGGTCATCATATGCTTGCGCCGTTTCGGCATAGCAGCCAACAAGCCCGTAGGGGATTACTCTTGTTGGGCCGCGAAGCCGACATAAAAGGCCGCAACGGCGACATTTTGTCCCTAGGCCAAATCGCACAAGCTATCTATCGCCAGTGAGCTAACACCGCGGCTTGTCGGTACTCGCCCTTTTTACGATACTCTACTCCGCCATTTCGTCATTATTACCTAATAAAGTCTTATCAGTCCTGGATCTCCATGGCAAAACAAAACTGCGTCATCGGATTCACCCCTCCCGACTGCCGGTGTACCAGCCTCTAAATTCCTCAGTCTGTTAGAGCAACCCTCTATTTTCGGCTCAGAGGCCTCAGAGGTCTTGACGCACTAACTTGAGATCTCGTGGGGATAACCAGGCTAGGATATTAGATTAATCATCGGCAACTGTCAAGTTATTCGACACGCTAACAGCCGTGAGGCTCTTGTTCATAGTGTTGATTTCATTACTGAGATATTAGGACGTCTTCTATTCGCAGGGTAGGGTATTGTAAATGATCGGTGATGGGGATGTCGGCTACTGGTTAATTCAATAAATTTTATCTCAGCTATACCAATATAGCTTTCACTGGAAAACACAAAACATAAACCACTACATAGCTACTAGGGTTCTTGGATGCTAAACAAACGCGGGGTCTTTCGTGGAACTTTATAGATAGAGTAGGACCGTCAATCTCCCCCAAATTCGCGCCAAACAGCTCCCCCTAGCAGAGAAAGCAGAGCACCCAAAGCATAAACGAAACTCCTATGATTAGTACGGTACGTGCGAAAAAAACTTAAATCTGCTTCAGCCTATTCATACACACTGCTATACTTAAGTTCTATTATCAACAAGCAAGTAACAGTTATCACAGCTCGTTCCTGCTGTTTTATATCCCATCACAGACCGTCACTCGCCCAAGTTAGCGTTAGAATAAGTTTACCTGAAGTACGATAGAACACGATACAGCACAGCAACTAATTCTAGCCCCACCAGACGCTGTCCACCCGGCCAGTACAAAAACTCTCTAGGCCTCAATTAGGATATAAGAGTCGAGGGTGGGGGGCTCTACACATCACTCAAAGGAGGAAAATAAAACCCAGTTTAGGTTTTTAAATGCTCAACTACCCCCAGGCACTGAGGGTAAGAATACCGCGGATCCAACTTAGCTCTTCGGCAGCAACGTCCTCCTACGCACAATCCTTCTCATGCTACCAAAGCTTCATCCGCAACTCTTTTTCTAATCATCCTCTAATCACAGGATGTCGGCGATCTGAAATCAGCTTGTTATTGGGAAACTCAATTTATCAGCGCCTTCTGCAACACGAACCCCCAATTGCAGGAACTCGGATAGTCGAGAGTGATGCTAGGGCGTCGGGAATTTTTCCCTTTGGATTAAGGGGAGGAAACATAAAAAGGATTCTCTTTCAGCCCAGTTGGGACGAATAACAAGGAAAAAGGTATATAACAAACCTTACTAAGGGAGCAGCTCCAACGTCCTGGCGGGGTTCTCAATTGTTTCGGTTCTTGTGGTATGGCAAAAGACAACATTGCGCGACCTTAAATTTAATCGTGAGAGATACTGTTTTCGCTATTGTAACTTACAGCTATAATTTAAAGTCCGGTATCAGTGGTTTAACTTAGGGTCTTGTTTGAAGACTAATGTCTCAGGACATGGCAAGGTTTTCACTGGTTGGCTGAGGGGATTATATAGGCTCGTGACCGCTAATCTTTGAATCCGACATAGTGCCCTGAGGATAGAAAAATTGTAGTGGGCAAAATGAGGCTCGGGCAGGATGGAATGCCCCATCCTGATCGCTCGTAAGTCGGTATTGCGCGGTGTTGTGGGCCGTTCGATCACTCTTGGTGAGTTGGGGCAGGGTACCGGCGCTCGTAGGACGAGTGGACCTCACATTTGAAAGACTCCTTACTGTATTAGTTCTTCTTGATGAGCCAGGCTACAAAGTGTAGGTAAGTTAGCCTCTTAACCTCTCCGCCGGCTCACTTGGAATACAGTGGGATATTAGTATGATCTTCGCTAAACCGTGTCTATGGTGGAAGCCGATCGTCATCGTAACTTAATTAATAGCTAACTTTTGCGTCGTGTTTCACGAATATTAGGGATGCTTGCACTTTTGATTTTTTTTCTCTCTCTATATCTAAGCAACCCTCAGACTTAGGGGGGGGGAGAAAAAATAATTTTAGAGAAAATAAAGGAACAGACGTGCAAAGAGGGCTCACAACTAGCAAAGTAAAAGGGAGTAAATAATATGATGGAAATTTCGAGCCATACCGACATATCTTAATGCACTGCGATTGAATTAACCCCCACCAATTCCATGCTCTATTAAAACCAGAAATTAACAAACCCTAGCTCGACTACATGAGACAATGTGTAGGGCTTTGGATGGGCATGTGATAGATAAGTGTATTCCCATCACGTATGATTTCCGTCAACCAAAAGGAAATATTTAAGCTGATTTTTCGGTGGCAAGCCTAGCCCTAAGGGGGGGGGAAGGCGGCAATTACCACAAGTCGGCGTTCTAAACTGTGGGGATTGGAGGAAGGGCGGAGTGACGGCCATAGCCGTGTTTATGGAGCCGTAGCGGTCCTTGCAGAAAGGCAGATAGGTTGTCCGTATTCGAAGGTGACAAGGAGAGCAATGCTTCCTCGTCCTTAGGATGCGCTGGAGGTGGCAGATGCTAGGGGCTGTAGTAGTGCCACCACTCCCGTGTTGCCAGACTTAGCAGCCCACCAGAGTGGCGTTCGACCTAATTTGTCCGGCTTGTCAGGGTTGACGTCGTCATGCCCGAGTAGTATTTTCACCACTCCCTCATGTCCATCCCAAGCAGCACCAAAGAGTGGTGTTTGACCGTACTTATTCGGTTTGTCAGGGTTTACATCGTCCCGCCCCAGTAGTACCTCTACAACTATTTCGTGCCCATTTGATGCAGCACCAAAGAGCGGTGTTTGGCCATACACATCTGGTTTTTCGGGGCTAACGTCGTCTCGTCTGAGAAGCATTTCCACCACTCCCGCGTGCCCAGTCCAAGCAGCACAATAGAGTGGTGTCTGACCGCGGTTATCTGGTTTGTTGGGGTTCACGCCCTCCCGTCCGAGCAGTATTTTTACCACTCTCTCGTGCCCATCCTGAGCAGCACCAAAGAGCGGTGTTTGGCCGTACCTATTTGGTTTGTTGGGGTTGACACCATCCCGTCCGAGCAGTATTTTCACCACTCCCTCGTGCCCATTCTCAGAAGCCCAATAGAGTGGTGTCTGGCCGTACTCATCAGACTTTTCGGGGTCGACATCGTCCCGCCGGAGCAGTATTTTCACCACCCCCTCGTACCCATTCCTAGAAGCCCAGCAGAGCGGTGTCTGGCCGCACTCACCAGGCCCTTCAGGGTCGACATCGTTCCGTCCGAGCAGTATTTTCACTACTCCCTCGTGCCCATTCCTAGAAGCCCAGCAGAGCGGTGTCTGACCGCACTCACCAGGCCCTTCAGGGTCGACGTCGTTCCGTCCGAGCAGTATTTTCACTACTCCCTCGTGCCCACCCCCAGAAGCCCAGCAGAGTGGTGTCTGGCCGTACACATCAGGTTTGTCTGGGTTGATGTCGTCTCGTCCGAGTAGTATTTTCACCACTCTCTCGTGCCCATTCCAAGCAGCCCAATGGAGCGGTGTACTACCTGTAAAGTCCATTTGGTTGATATCACAACCTTCCATCTCTACCATGCTAGCTACAATCTCAATAATCCCGAAGAAAGATACACAATGTAGACCACTGAACCCGGAAAATTTATCCACATCAACGCCCCGTATATTCTGTTCTTGCAAGAGAATTTTAGTGGATATGTGGCTGTTGTAGTCGCCAAACAACCCCAGCGCAAGAAGTTTCGCGGAATCCGAAAGGTCCCTTTTTGCATGCATTCCCCAATACAGAGAAGAATATTCGAGAAAGGGTGTGTCTTGAAGATCGGGAGAGGGAGTGGCCGAGAGAGCCTTGACCTGTCGGGAATTCAGATAACTTAAGCAAGTTTCGGCCACTTTCGCGTGAGCTGTAGCAAGAAGCTCGGGATGAGCCCGGAGGTACTCTTGAAGGGTAAAGTGTATTAACCGGACCGTGGAAGCCTCCCCGTCTACCGCGACAAGTCCTTGACAACAGGCTAGCAATGTTCCTATTGGAGGAACAGCGTCTGTATCGAGATTCGGTGACCCTAGTTCGACTGCTAGGGCGTGACACAGTTCATCAGACTTCAAGGGCCGCTCCGAGTGAGATATCCACATTAAAGCGGCCAGGCCAAGCCTCGCTCCCTCCCCACCCTGTCCCTTTATCCGATCCAGCGTTGCGCTATAAGCATCCTCCAACCCTAAGCCATCGATCATTGTATTGAGCTTTTGCCGCCTGCGATAGATCGTGGTTTCCTGCAGGACTGCACCGATATTCAGCGAGACTAGCAAGAAACTAGATATGAATTAGTCAATGGATAATCTGAGGTAGTTCCTCCAGTGTCGTTGGTACGTACATTTCGGAAATATCTTCAGGAATCTTCTTCAGGATCTCTGCCTCCAGATCGGCGTCCATTGCATCCGGGTTTGTGTCCTCGCCCAGCCTACTATTGAGGTATCTAATAATATCGACCCTCTTGGGACTTATGGATACACTTGTTATTCTTCCAGCAAAACCCCTTCCGATCTCGAGTAGGATGTGTATCCTCCCTGTTACGAATATTCTAATGCCTGGACACTCTTGGAGAATTTTGTTTAGCGAACCAAGGAGCTTGGCCCGATGCTCTGGCACACATTCGTCTAGGGCGTCAATGCATATGAACGTGCGCTCTTTGGATGAGGTACTCTGTAGCATTTTCACAATCTCGGAAAGCTGAAGTCTCCGCCCTCCAGGGACTTTTTTTTGGCCTTGGTATGCTCGCGATATCTCCTCCGGAATCTCCTCTAGTCCGCCAACCAGCTGTTTCAGCAGGGCACCCAGCACGTTCGTGACGGATTGCTCCTTTTGGGCGGCGAAGTCAAAATAAAAGCATGCAACGGCGACATTTTGTCCTCTGGCCTGATCACACAAGCTGTCTATCACTAGCGAGCTAACATCGCGGCTAATCAGTGCTTGCCCTTTTCCTCTATTCCTCGAGATTCATCCTTGTTATAATACCTAATAAAAGTCTTGCCAACACCCGGATCTCCATAACAAAACAAAACTGAGTTATTAGATTCGCCTCCCCCATTACCGGGATGCCAGCTTCTAAATTCCTCGGTTTCTAAGAGCCATTCCCCCACACTCCCGACCCGGCGGTCCCGGATGCCCTGATGCCGTGACTTGGGATCTAGTGGAGATAGCCAGGCTAAGATATTCGATCTGTCATCGACAGCTGTAAGGTTAAACAGTGCGATATCCGGGTAGCCCTCGCGTAAATATTGGCTCAAGGGGGAGACAGAAAATGCCATATTCTCTTGTTCGTAGGCCAGGATATCGTAGATGATGAACGATGGAGAGAGTCGGCTAGGTACAGGAATTCTTAGGGACTGAGGAAAAGCGGGGTTGTTTTTGTAAGGTCAAGGATACCTCGGGGCCACCCGATTAATCTCCCCAAATTTTTGGCAACACCCCTTGTTGCTTGTGCCTACCGCATTGGTAGTAGGAGGTTCCTCATCAATTTAAGCGCTACCCCGCGCAGGGCACAAATCTCCCATTGCGATTAACACTCAGAGCGCCCGCGGTGAAATCGGGTAGTGGTACTCCTACTCGAACAAGCGAGTTCATCAACCCTTATGAAATGAATCAGTTGAAACTTGCCTATCAACTAGTTACCTTGAAGCACCATAGCATAGCTCTCCGCGATATCGATACAAGCCAGAAAACCCCTCCCGCAATCTCCTACCAAGTCCCATAGAGATAGGACCGCACTTCTCGGTATTTATTAAGATCGCCAAGCGCAGTGCCCGTACCGTACAACCCATCGCGGGTGCGGTGCGGTTTCCCTCTAGGTCGCTACGCTTCCCATAACCCCACCCCCACCCCCACCCCCATTCTAACAACCCAGGAGCAAAATCCGCCAAAACCAGATACCATCCAACAGCTAACCAAGGCATTACCGGTATAGCAATTCAAAGGGTCATTGAATATCCCGATGGGTAGTCTTCCGTCAGTTTAGGAATATTCAAGATCCAAAGCTTCCCACTAAACTAACCAACTTAACCGAAACAGCATAAAGTTAGTCCACTAGAGTATGATACCCAAAACATAAAACGAAAACCACCCTGATCAGTGCAGTACTATACACGCGCAAAAAAAAAAACCAACTCTACTCCAGTCCGTCCATACGCACTCCTACACTCAATCACTACCATCTCGAACCGGCAACCTAACCATCACCATTCCTTCCTCGGCTACGGTATTTTACACCCCCTATCATAAACCATCACTCGCCCAAGTTAGCCTTCGAACAGCAAGTTTACACAGCGCACGATACCACAGACCACGATCCACTACGAGAACTCCCCCTAACCCCACCAAACGCCCTTACCCAAACCGCCCTAAAAAAAAACCTCTCCAGATCTCGGGCGGCATAAGAGCGGGGGATGTTCTATCATACATACACAACTAGCAGCCCTCTCGCCCCTACGGGTCTTAATCCAATAGTTATGATCAAAATTTACTAATATTTAAAACAAATATAAAGATATAAGATTAAGGGGATAAATACATGTATAAAACTAAAATACAGGA
>Ga0307507_10000764_pt1 | contig 70897 bp, 55 predicted proteins | sample 7_EM_MG_FD_207223 | JGI IMG/M metagenome (GOLD analysis project Ga0307507, IMG submission 207223) | Populus trichocarpa ectomycorrhiza microbial communities from riparian zone in the Pacific Northwest, United States - 7_EM | ecosystem: Host-associated > Plants > Roots > Unclassified | place... | reverse complement strand
CACCGACACGTCGAAACCCAGCGGAGTCTTCTGCACCACCCGATCCGACCCCGACAATCCGAAACGCTCCTGCATCCACCACAACCGGTTCACAATCCCGGCATGGGAGACCACCACACCCTTCGGCCGACCCGACGAACCCGACGTAAACAACACATACGCCGGATGACCAGGTAAAAGGCCTGCCGCATGGATCGGGGCGGCCGACGACTCCGCCAACCCAGCGGCCGTGTCCGGATCATCTAGCATCACCGAGCGCACCCCACACCCGGCCACCGTGTCCGCAGTCTGCGCCGACGCGACCACCAACGCTGCCCCGGCATCGGCCAACACCACCGCAGCACGATCCGCAGGAGCCTCCGGATCCACCGGCAGATACGCACCCCCGGCCTTGAGCACCGCGAGCAACGCCACCACCAAATCGACACTGCGCGGCAGGCATACACCGACCACCGACTCCGGACCCACACCCAGAGCGCTCAGATACCGCGCCAGACGATTCGACGCCTCATCCAACTCCGCATACGTCAGCTCAGCGCCCTCGAACACCACCGCCACGACATCCGGAGTCCGCGTCACCTGCTCCGCGAACAAACCCGGCAGCGTCGCATCCTCCAGCGCCACCGCCGTCTCGTTCCAATCCACCAGAACCCTGCGAACCTCATCAGCACCAAGGACTCCCACCGCGCCAAGCGGTCGATCCGGCTCTCCGCGCAGCGCCTCCTCCAAGGCAGTGGTCAGGTTCTCGACGGCGTTGAGCACCATGTCGCACACCACGCCGGGGTCGACGGGCGCAACGACGTCCACTGTCACCGTGAACACGCCACCGCCGTCATCGACTACAACCGACAGCGGGTAGTTGGTCCGCTCCCGGAAGAACACCAGCTCCACGCCATCAATCCGGAGGTCCTGCTGAGTGGCAAGCTCGGAAGCCTCCCCGGTGTTGTGCCGGTAGTTCAGAAGCGACGTAAACAACGGCGTGCCGCCGGCGACGCCACTAGCCCGCTGCGCCGTTGCCAGCGGCGCATGCTCGTGCTCGATCAGTCCGGCCAACTGGGCGCGCGCACTCGCGACCGCCTGACACGCCAACAATCCCTCGACGCGGATCCGCACCGGCAAGGTGTTGAGGAACGGACCCGGCATGCGTGCGGCCTGTGCACCGGTATTCATTCGACCAAGTAGGACGGTGCCGAACACCACGTCCGAGCGGCCCGACACCGCGGCCAGCACCCGCGCCCACGCCAGATGAAACAGCACAGCCGGGCTGGCACCCAGCCGGTGGGCGACCGACTGCAACCGTCCGGACAGCCCCTCCTCGACCGACTCCCGCGCCAAAGCCGTCGCTGCCCCGTCGCCGTGTACGTCCAACAGCCCGAACGGCGCGGTCGGCTCATCGACGTCCGCCAGAAGCTCGGAGAAGTAGCGCTCCTGCTCAGCGGTCCCCACCCCGCCCAGAAGCTCACCGACGAACTGGCGAAACGGCAACGGCTCAGCGAGTGCAGACTGGTCGCCCGTCATCAGCGCGCGGACCTCCGCCAGCGCCGACTCCAGACCCTGATGATCGAGCACGATGTGATGAGCCCTGAGCAGAGCCCAACAACGCTTCCCGGCCAGGTCGCGGGCAATGTGCAGATCCAGCAGCGGGGCCGTTGATAGGTCCATCACCAGGCCGCCGGCGTCCACGAGTGCTGTCACGGGATCCGCGCCGGGAGCGAATGGTGGTACTTCGTTGACCGAGATCAAGGCTCGGCGCCAGACCACCTGGACCGGTTCCGGCACGCCCTGCTTGGCGATAGAGGTGCGGTATATGTCGTGACGGTCGATCACCTGCTGTAAAGCCGCCACAAATGCGTCGAATCGCTGACCGGAATCGAACTCGAGAACCGCCTGCGACACGTACGCGTCGGACTGTCCTTCATCGGCTAGGAGGTGGTGGAACAGTAGCCCTTCTTGCAGCGGGACTAGCGGATAGATGTCGGCGATATTGGCCGCCCCGCCCGACACACCCGCTGCAATCGCATCAATCTGCGACTGCGCCAGATCCACCAGTGTCAACATTGGTGGAGTAACACGATCAGCCCCAGCGGGGATCAAGTTCGGCGGAACGTTCACCTCACCGCGTCCCACCGAAGCGGACAACCCGGCGGCTGTCGGCGTGTCAAACAGCTCACGCAACGACACCGACACCCCACGCGAACGCAACAACTCCACCAGGCGAACCACCAACAGCGAATGACCGCCGAGAGCGAAGAAGTTGTCGTCGACTCCGACCGTCTCCAGCCCCAGGACCTCGGCGAATGCCCGGCACAGGATCTCCTCACGGGCGTTGGACGGACCACGACCGGCGCCGCTCATGAACTCGGGGGCCGGCAGAGCCTTGCGATCCAACTTCCCGTTCGCCGTCACTGGAATCGACTCCAGCACCACCACAGCCGACGGAACCATGTACTCCGGCAGACGCTGCGATGCGAAGGCACGCACTGACTCCGCCAGATCGCCCGAGCCCGGCAAATCCTGAGTGTCCTGAGCTTCCGGGACGATGTAGCCGACGAGTCGCTTGCCACCCGGAACGTCCTGCCGCGCAACCACCACTGCCTGCGCGACATCCGGGTGCGCACTGAGCACCGCGGCCACCTCGCCCGGCTCGATCCGCACCCCACGGATCTTCACCTGCTCATCCGCGCGGCCCAAGAACTCCAGCACGCCGTTCGCCGTCCAGCGCGCCAGATCACCGGTCCGATACATCCGCTCCCCGGCAGAGAACGGGCACGCCACGAAACGTTCCGCGCTCAGAGACGCACGTCCCACGTAGCCTCGGGCCAGTTGCACTCCGGCGAGGTAGAGCTCACCAGCCGCGCCCACCGGTACCGCACCCAACGACCCGTCGAGCACATACGTCCGCGTGTTCGCCACCGGAGCGCCAATCGGCACCACCGCGCCGCTGTCATCAGGTACGCACTCGAACGCAGTGACGTCGACCGACGCCTCTGTTGGCCCGTACAAGTTGTGCAACTCGACGCCCGGCAACACGGCGAAGAACCGGTCACGTAGTACAGGTGAGAGTTCCTCCCCGGAACACATCACCACCCGCAGCGAACCCACCACCGATGCCGCTACTGAATCGGTCAGGAACACGTCGAGCATCGAGGGCACGAAATGCGCTACAGACACCTCGTTGTCCGTGATCAACCCCGCCAGATACTCCGGATCCCGATGACCCCCGGGCCGAGCCATCACCAGAGCAGCACCCTGTATCAGTGGCCAGAAGAACTCCCACACCGACACGTCGAAACCCATTGGGGTCTTCTGCACGACCCGATCCGAGACACCCAGGCCGAACCGCTCCTGCATCCACCACAAACGGTTCACGATCCCGGCGTGGGAGACCGCCACACCCTTCGGCCGACCCGACGACCCCGACGTGAACAACACATATGCCGGATGACCAGGCAAGAGGCCCATCGCATGCATAGGAGCAGCCGACAAACCCGCCAATCCAGCTGCCGTGTCCGGATCGTCGAGCACTACCGAGCGCACCCCACAGCCAGCCACTGTGGCCGCGCTCTGCGCCGACGCCACCACCAACACCGCCCCGGCATCGGCCAATACCACCGCCGCACGATCCGCAGGAGCCTCCGGATCCACCGGCAGATACGCACCCCCGGCCTTGAGCACCGCGAGCAACGCCACCACCAAATCGACACTGCGCGGCAGGCACACGCCGACCACCGACTCCGGACCCACACCCAGAACGGTCAACTGCCGTGCGAGACGGTTCGACGCCTCATCCAACTGCGCGTACGTCAGCTCGGCGCCCTCGAACACCACCGCCACAGCATCCGGAGTACGGGCCACCTGCTCCGCGAACAAGCCCGGCAGCGTCGCATCCTCCAGCGCCACCGCCGTCTCGTTCCAATCCACCAGAACCCTGCGAACCTCATCAGCACCAAGGAGTTCGGCCTGACCGATTCCGTCGGTCGGCGACGCGGCTGCGAGCCATCGCAGGACCCGCCGGAACCGGTCGGACACCTCGGAGCCGTAGTCCTGGTTGTACAGGTCCGGGTTGGTCACGATCCCGGTGCGCAATCCGGAGTCGGACGCCGGGTAGACGTCGATCCGCACGTCGTCCACCGGGCCGCTGGACAAGGCGGTGCGGACGGCGACGCACTCGCCGAAGCGGAGCGGGCGCTGGTCGTCGACCACGTTGACGACCAGCGGGCACAACGGCGCGGCGCCGACCAGCTTCAGATCCGCGAGGATGTCGCGGTGCTGATACCGCTGATGACGCAGACCCTTGAGAACCGCTGCGGTGACCTGCCTGACGAGATCGGCGACTGTGGTCGCGGGCGTCAACGCGAGCCGGACAGGCAGGACGTTGGAGGTCATGCCGGGGATGCCGAACTCCGCGGGCCGCGTTCGTCCGTGCATTGCGACGCCGATGACGACGTCTTCCGCGCCGGTGAGGCGGTGGCGGTAGATCGCGGCGGCGGCGATCGCCAGGCCGGGCAGGCTGGTCTTGAGCCGGCGCGCCGCCGCTCTCAGCTCGGCGACATCGTCCGGTTCTATGTCAGAGGTATGCACGTCCGGCACGGCATGTCGGTGCCGCGTCACGATCCCGTCGGCGCCGTCCGGCAGATCGGCCAAAGTGTCGAGCCAGTAGCGCTGGTCTCGGTCTACCTCGGCGGACTCCTGGTAGGTGCGGTCGGCGTCCAGCAGCACGGACAGCGGCGCGAAGGCACCGGACTCGGACTCGGATTCAGATTCATGTGCCTCGCCCGTGAGCAACCCGGTGTAGATCCTGGCCACCCGCTCGCCGAAGACGGCGAGGCTGCTTCCGTCGACGGCGATGTGATGCGCGCGCTGGTACCAGGCGAACCGGTCCGGCCCGAGTCGGAACAGGGCGTGGGCGGACAGCGGCCGGTCCACGATCTCCACCGGGCGCCGCAGATCTCGGTCCATCCATTCCCGGGCTGCGGCGAGCGGGTCCGGTTCGGTGCTGAGGTCCGCGACGTGGATGGGGTGGTCGCCGGAGTCGTCGAGGTACTGGAACGGCGTGTCGCCCTCGACGCGGACGCGCAGCCGATAGGCCTCGGCCTCGTCCATCGCCTTTCTCAAGGCTGTGACGAACAGATCCGGGTTCAGGGCGCCGCGGATCTCCAGATACTCGGCCACGTTGTAGATCGAGCCGTCCGGCGCAAGCCGCCCGCCGTACCAGACGCCGAGCTGACCGGACATCAGCTCACGCAGTCCCGGGTCAGACTCAACCATCACGCACACCTCACTCGTTCGACTCGCGGACAGGCCGAGGGGATTCAGTGGTCTGACGCCTCGGCGCTGCGCCGGGCGGGGGCGGTGGTCATGTCGGTGGCCTGTCCCTTACGAGGGCTGCGACGCTCTCGGTGAGTGCTTCGACGGTCTCGGAGTCCCAGATCAGGGTCGGTTCGATGGTCAGCTGCCAGGTGTCCTCGATCTCGCCGCACAGCGCGACGGCGTAGACGGAGTCCAGCCCCTGGCCGGCCAGCTCGGTCTCCGGGCCGATCCGACCGGACAGCTCCGGCAGATAGTGGGTGATGCGCTCGATGAGCCAGGACCGGATCTCGTCGCTCGTCGGCCCCGTGTCCGTGTGTGTCCCGGTGCCCGTCTGTGTCCCGGTGCCCGTCCGTGGCTCGGTACCTGCGTCTATCTCTGTTATCTCTGTTATCTCTGTCTCGGTCACAGCGTGTCCTTCCCGCCGCCCGGAACGCGCCGGGCGGTCAGATCGAAGAGCCGGTGCTCGCGGTGGCGTTCGACGGCCGAGTCGAACAGTCGCCGTTCGGCCTCCTCGCGCTCGCTCGCGCTGAGCAGCGCCGGGCCTGGCAGGCGTCCGGCCAGCCGGTCGAGGACTCCGGGCAGCAGTTCGGCCGGATACCGCGCACCCCGCTGCCACACCGCGAGCACCGAGGCCGCGGCCAGCAGCATGGTGTAGCGGTCGGCCAGGTCGAAGGCGGCCGACGAAGCCGCTCCGGTGAGATCGGTGGGCATCAGGGCTCGACAGTCCTCGCGCAGGGTACGCAGCTCGTCCCGAAACCGCGCCGCGAACCGGACCGCCGGGTCGCCCCCGCCTCGTTCGGCGGTCTCCGCGAGCGCACCGAGGACGCCGTCGCCCCGCGCCATCCCGGCCACGAGGGCGCCGAGGTCCAGCGCGGGCAGCTGCGCGCCCAGGTCGAACAGCGCCGGGTCCGCGGCGGGCGCCGCGAGCCAGGATCTGCGGGCCAGCCGGGGCAGCTGCGGCAGGAGCATGACCAGGCAGGCCGTGCGCGAGACGTGGGCAAAGGTGGCCGGTGCCAGGTCCCGGGCCGTCTTCTGGAAGATCGCATAAGGGCCCTGGCGCAGGTAGCCGGAGGCGCCCAGCACGGACCGCAGGTCCTCGACCGCGTCCAGGACCATCCGGGAGGTCAGGTACTTTACAGCCGGGGCGTAGGCGGCCATCGACTCCGGGGCCAGGTGCAGGCCCCGGATCGCGACCCCGGCGAACGCGTCGACGGCGAGCAGGTCGGCGTAGGCGCGGGCGATGACGGAGCGGACGTACGGCAGGTCGGTCACCGCTCCGCCGTAGAGCCGGCGAGCCGTCGCGCAGTCCAGCGCGGTGCGCAGGGCGGTGTCGAGCGGGCCGACGAACAGGGACGGCAGCACGGCGCGGGTCACCTGGAAGGCGCGCAGGGCGATCTCCATCCCCCGGCCCTCGCCGCCGATCAGGGCGTCGGCCGGGATCGGGCAGTCGGTGAACTGCACCCCGCCCAACTGCACGCCACGCATACCCGAGCTGCCTTGACGGGGCAGATCGCGCACCCGGTCGGCGGGCAGGGCGTCCCTGGCGACGAGGAACAGGCTGTGGCCGCGGCGTCCGGCGTCCGGACCGGTGCGGGCGAAGACCACCGCGGCCTCGGCCCGCCGCAGGTTCGTCACGACCTCCTTGCGCCCGGTCAGCGACCAGCCCGACGGGGTCGGGGCCGCGGCGCAGTCCGCGTACGCGAAGTCGGTGCCGTGCTCCAGTTCGTGGAACGCCGCGGCGATCCGCTGGTTGGCCAGCAGCCGGTCGGCGGTGTCGCGCCGCTGCTCCGGGGATCCGGCGGTCCAGACGTTGACGGAGGCCAGGAACGATGCGAAGCCGTAGCCGAGTCCGAGTGCCGGGTCCCGGCGCCACAGGGTCCTGAGGACCTCGGCGAGGTGGTCGGCGCGGATCAGCCGTCCGCCGTACTCGGCCGGCACGAACTCGGCGTTCAGGCACCAGGCGTCGAGCAGCTTCTCGCCCTCCGCTGGCAGCTCACCCTGTTCGTCGGCAGCCAGTACCGCGCGGTAGCCCACCGGGTTCGCGTCGTCCTGTGGATCGCCGAGCAGGGCGTCCAGCTCCTCGGCCCCGGCGCTCACCGCGATGCTCCGATCTGGGAGGCGAGCACGAGCGCGGGGGCCCCGAACGGCGTGACCGGGGCGCCGGATGCGGCGGCTTCGGTGACTGCGGCCGCCAGCAGGGTGTCGATCGCACCGTCGCCGGGCACGGGCTCCGGCGCCGGGGTCCGCAGCAGGCCGGCGAGCCTGGCCCGCAGCGCGCGCAGCGCGGCCCGCGCCCACAGGCCTTCGTGCCACAGCGGCTCGTCGGCCCGCGCCGGAGCGCAGCTCCCCCACAGGTGTAGGCACGCGGCCCCGGCGTAGCAGAGCTCGTAGGCGGCTGCCAGCTCGTAGGCGGCCATCTGCGGCCTGGCCGCCGGTGGCGTCTCGGCCATCAGCTCGCTGATACGGGCGGTCGTCACGGCCAGCGCCGAGGCGTGCTCGGCGAGGCCGTCCGGCACGCCCCGCCGCGCAAGTGTCTGCGCCAGCGCCGGCAGCGACTGCACGACGGAGGAGCCGCGGCGACAGGTCAGGGTCAGCGCACCGTAGTCCAGGGGCCGCGGCCGCAGGCCCGGAACGACGGCCTCGGCCAGTCCGCCGGCATCGACGTCGGCGCGGGCGAATCCGCGTACGAGCCTCGGGAACTGCTGGATCAGGGCGGCGCGGTTGACCGGGGTGCTGCCGTCGAAGACCGCGACGACCTGGTGGTCGCGCCACAGCTTCTGGAACGCCGAGTACGGATACATCCCGGTCACGAACGAGCGCAGCCCGAGCAGTTCGGCGAGGTCGCCGATCACCGCGTCCGTCAGCGTCGGGGCGAGCGCCTTGACCACTGCGGAGGTGGCGCCCATCTCATCGGTCAGGCTGTGCACGGACCGGGCCCCGACCAGGGAGGCGGCCTCCGCCGCGGCGAGCAGGGCGGCGCAGCGGGCGATGATCGAGCGGGTTCGCGGGACGTCGGCCAGTGGCGCCTGGCGGATGATCCGGGTCGCCGTGAAGTCTGCGGTCAGGCGCAGGGCCTGCTCCCCGGCGCCGAGGGACAGCGCCGTGCACAGCGTGCGGGTGAGCTGGAGGGTGCGCAGCACCGTCTCCAGTCCGGAGCCCTCGGCGCCCAGCAGGGCGGACTCGGGCAGCCGCGCCGCGTCGAACTCGATGCCTGATATGTCGATGCCGCGTACGCCGTGCGTGGCGACCTTGGGCAGCGCGCGCCAACTGCCCGGCGGCAACTGCCGCTTGTCGACGAGGAAGAGGCTGTGGCCGCGGGCGGTGCCGGACGCGCCGGTGCGGGCCAGCACGACCAGGCGGTCGGCGCGGGTGGCGTTGTTGATCGGCCACTTCGCGCCGTCCAGCCGGTACCCGCCGGGCCCCCGGGTCGCGGTGACCTCGCCGTTGGCGAGATCGGCGCCGTGGTCCGGTTCGGACAGCGCCCAGGCCATGGGTTCGCCGGAGCAGACCGCGGCCGCCGTCGCAGCTGCTTGTTCGTCATTGCCGGCCACCCACACCGGCGCCGCACCGAGATACGTCTTGGCGTGCGCGATCGCGGCGCTCAGGTCGCGGCGGGCCACCACGCGCAGCATTCCGACGAGACGTTCGTGGTCGTCGAGCGCTCCGCCGCGTTCGGCCGGGACGTAGTGCGCCGGCAGGCCGAAGGCGTCGAGGCGCGCGCACAGCTGCGCGGGAAACTCCTCATCGGCGTCCAGACGGGCCGACAGCCGTGCCGACTCCTCGGGGTCGCCGAGTGCCGCCTCCAGCCCCGTCGCCGACAGCTCCGTCTCCGGCGAGGCCGTGGCGTTCACCCGGCATCAGCCGCCGGCGCCGGTTTCGGCATGTCCGGCTCGAGGTCCGCGTACAGCGCCTTGACCGCCCCGGCCAGGAAGCGCTCGCGCATGGCGGTGCGCTGGATCTTGCCGCTGGTGGTGCGCAGGACCGTGCCGCGCCGCACCAGCAGGATGTTGCGCAGCGGGACGCCGACGACGGTGTTGAGCCGCTTGGCCACCGTGCTGGCGACGACCGGCAGTTCCTCGGCCGGAGTGCGCGGGTCGACCTCGTGGATCAGCACGATGCGCTCGTCGGGGGCGGCCACGCCGAAGGCCGCGCCGCAGAGGCCGACCAGTGCGGGGTGCGCGGCCCGCGCCTGCTGTTCCAGGTCTTGCGGGAAGAGGTTGCGGCCGCGCACGATCAGGACTTCCTTGATGCGGCCGGTGACGTAGAGGTCTGCGTCGACGATCGCGCCGAGGTCGCCGCTGCGCAGCCAGTCGGTGTCGAGGTCGCCGGGGTCCTCGGACTCGGTGGGCCGCGCCCGGAAGATCTCGGCGGACAGCTGCGGCCGGTTCCAGTAGCCGCGGCCGACGCCGGGGCCGCGCAGCCAGATCTCGCCGATCCGGCCCTCGGGCAGCACCCTGCCGGCGACCGGATCCACGATGCGGACGGTCAGCCTGCTGGACCTGCCGACGCTGACGATCTCCCGGCCCGGCCCCGCGGTCCGGCGCAGCTCGGGGCGCTCGGCGGACTCCAGCGCGGCGAGGTCCGCGACCAGGACGGTCGGCTCGCGCGGGATCGCGGTGCCCGAGACGTAGACGGTGGCCTCGGCCATGCCATAGCCGGCAGCCAGCGCCTCGGGCCGCAGGCCGGCCGCGGCGAAGCGCTTGGCGAAGGCGGCGAGCAGCGGGGGGTGGACCGGCTCGGAGCCGTTGCAGAAGAACCGCAGCCGGGACAGGTCCACGCCCTCGAGCTGCTCCTGCTTGATCAGGCGCAGACACAGGTCGAAGGCGAAGTTGGGCGCGGAGGTGACCGTGCACTCGAACTCGCTCAGCATCCGCAGCCACTCGACCGGGCGCCGCACGAAGTTCGCCGGGGCCATCAGCACCGCGCCGGAGCCGAACATCAGCGGCGCGGTCAGCTGGAAGAAGAGCCCGAAGTCGTGGTGCAGCGGCAGCCAGCTGCCGAAGACGTCCCGCGGGCCCACGCCGTAGGCGTTCGCCGCCCCGAGGTTCGCCAGCACGTCGCCGTGGGCGAGCATCACCCCGCGCGGACTGCCGGTGGACCCGGAGCTGTACTGGATGACAGCCAGCGAGTCCGGGTCCGCGGCCGGCCGGTCCGGGCCCGCCGGGGGAAACCGGCCCGGTCCGGCGGCCGCGGCGTCCTCGACCGGGATCGGTCCCAGGCCGCGGTCGAGGAGCTGCGCGGCCACCGCCGCGCAATCGCCGCCGGTGGTGACCACCAGACCCGGCGAGCAGTCGGCGGCGATCGTCGCCAGCCGCTGCACCGAGACGGCGGATCCGCCCGGCGCCGGGGCGGGGACCGCGACGAGGCCGGACAGCAGGCAGGACAGGTAGGTCTCGACGAACTGCGGCCCGGTCGGCAGCGCGATGACGACGCGCTCGCCGGGGCCGAGGCGGTCGGCCAGACCCGCGGCGCGCGCCTGCGTCCGCGCCGCGAGTTCGGCATAGGTCTGGCTCTCGTGGGTCGCGGCGGTCGAGCCGCGGAACACGGTGAACGCGGTGCGCCCGGGATCCGCGGCGGCGCGGGCCAGGAAGGCTTCGCCGAGATTCCGGTGCACTGTCAGGTCGACGGTCATGGCACTTCTCCTCCCACGGCTGACGCCGCGATCCCCGTGCGCCGCGAACCCGCCGAGCCCGGCGGACCGCTTCCGGTCAGTCCTTCTTGGCCATGGCCTCGATCAGGCTCTTGGGCCGCATGTCGGTCCACGACTTCTCGATGTAGTCCAGGCACTCCTGGCGTCCGGCCTTGCCGAAGACGGACTTCCAGCCGGCCGGCACCTCGACGAAGACCGGCCACAGCGAGTGCTGGTTCTCGTCGTTGACCAGGACCAGGTATTCGGCGTCGGGGTCTTCGAACGGGTTCGTCATCTCGGCGTCCTTGTCTCTCGATGGGTCGTCCCAAGGTGTGACGGTGCGACCGCGGATCCGCCTTCGTATCAATAATCTGCGATGGTTGCGACGGACCCTCAGGCGATGCGCGGTCCACTATGAACCACCGCCGCGCGCTTGATCAATGCTCTGCGCCGGGTGCGGCCAACTGCCCCGCCGCCGCAGTTGAACACCCCTGCGACCACGCCGGACGTTGAGCCGGGCGCCGATCCGGTGCCATAGTGGGCGCGTCGCATGCCTGCGTCATCGACATCTGCTATCAAGAGCCAGATTTTCTATGGATGACCCCTGGGAGGGCACGATGGCCGACGCCTCCGAGCTGAGATTCCTCCGCTCCAACGCGATCATCGAACCGCTGGTCGACCGCTTCTACGCCTGGCTCTACACGGTCGCGCCGGTGCAGGGGGCGATGAACCTCGCCTTCCTGCAGGTGCCGCTCCTGGAGTCGTACCTGCAGTCCCCGCAGGTCCACATCGCCGCGGTGAACAACCCGGACCTGCGCGGCGGCTACTTCATCGGCGTCGAGGAGGACCGCGCGCCGGAGCTGGCCGACCTGCTGGGCTCCATCAAGCGGGACCGCGCCGAGATGCTGGCCTTCGCCGCGGCGGTGGCCGAGGGCGAGGAGCTGCTGCGGCAGAACGCCGTCGGCTACGACCTGACGCCGCTGTACGCCAAGCTCCCGGCGGCCCTGGGCGGCCTGGTCGAGCTCGCCTACGACACGAACAACCAGGCGTCGATGCACTTCCTGGAGCCGCTGCTGTACCGCAGCCCGGTCTTCGACGAGCAGCGGCAGTCGGTGCAGCTGTCCCTGGACGAGGGGGTCGAGCGCCCCTTCATCCTGGCCACCCCGCGGCTGTCCTCGCCGGACGTGCTGGAGCTGCCGATCACGCTGCGCCACCCGGGCGTCGAGGCGCTGGTCAAGGCCCGTGTCCAGGGCGCCACCGCGGCCGCGCTGCGCGAGGCGCTGGGCGTGGACGGGGCCCAGGCCGCGCTGCTGGACCGGCTGCTCGGCGACGCGCCCGCGCTCTCGCCGGACCGGCACGTCGAGGCCGGCGGCCGGGTCCGCTACTACGGCCACGCCTGCCTGGTGATGCAGTCCGCCGAGGCGGCCGTCGTCACGGATCCCTTCATCAGCACCGACAACCGGCACGGCGACCGGTACACGCTCGACGACCTGCCGGACTTCGTCGACCTGGTGCTGATCACGCACGGGCACCAGGACCACATCGTCCTGGAGACGCTGCTGCAGTTGCGCGGCCGGGTCGGCAAGGTGGTCGTGCCGCGCTCGTCCAAGGGCAACCTGTGCGACCCGAACATCGGGCTGTACCTGGCGCACCTCGGCCTGCCGGTGATCGAGGTCGACGACTTCGACGAGGTGCCGTTCCCGGGCGGCAGGGTGACGGCCACGCCGTTCCTCGGCGAGCACTCGGACCTGGACATCCGTGCCAAGTCGACGTACTGGGTCGAGATCGCCGGCAAGTCGGTGTTCGTCGGCGCGGACTCCTCCGGGATCGACCCGGTGCTGTACCGCAACATCCGTTCGCACCTCGGCAACGCCGACATGGCCTTCCTGGGCATGGAGTGCGACGGCGCACCGCTGACCTGGCTGTACCAGGCGCTGCTGACCAAGCCGGTCAGCAAGAAGATGAGCTCCTCGCGCAAGCTGTCGGGCTCCAACGCCCAGCAGGCCGCCGCGATCATGACCGAGCTCGGCGCCGGGGAGGCCTACGTCTACGCGATGGGCGAGGAGAGCTGGCAGGGCCACGTCATGGCGACCACCTACACCGAGGACACGTACCAGCTCAAGCAGATCGACGAGTTCCTCGGCTGGTGCGCCGACCACGGGATCCACGCCGAGCACCTGCTCAACCGGCGCGAGTGGCGCTGGCAGGACTGACCCCCGGCCCGCCCCCGGGCCGTGGGTCGGCTGCGGACCGGCGGCCGCCGTGCGACGCTCTTCGAGGTGACAGAGCGCTCAGCGCGGCGGCTGGAGGTCGAAAGTCCTGTGATCCGTACCGAACTGGCCGAACTGGCGGCGTGGGCCGGGGCTCGGCTGCCGCGGTTGATCGACGACGCCTGCGCCGCGGCCGTCGAACGCATCCCGTTCTACCGCGACGAGCAGATCGTGCCGATCGAGGAGCTGCGCCGATCGATCGAGCACAACCTGCGGTTCCTCGTCACCGCGATCGGCAATCCGCAGGCCCCGCTCGACCTGGCCGCGCCGGAAGCGACCGGGCGCCAGCGTGCCCAGCAGGGCGCGCCGCTGCCGGAGGTTCTGCAGTGCTACCGGATCTGCTTCACGACGCTGTGGGATGCGCTGGTCGAACACACCCGTGACGACCACCGGCCGGCGGCCACGGACGCGCTCCTCACCGCGGCCGGCATGATCTTCCGACTCACCGATCAGCATGCCCTGGCGCTCACCGAGGCGTACCGGGCCGCGACCGCCGAGTTGCTCCTGGCGCAGCAGCAGCGCCGTTCCGCGCTGGTGGAGGCGCTGCTCACCGGTCATCCCAGCCCAGACGCAGGCCCCTGGGAGGCGGCCGCGCTGCTGGGCCTGCCGTCCGACGGGCAACTGGTGGTCGTGGCCGCGGACACCCGTCGCCTGGCCGAGGCGAGCCTGCCCAACGTCGAGCGCAGGCTGGGCGCCCGCGGAATCCAGTCGGCATGGCGGCTCACCCCGGCCCAGCAGCTCGGCGTGGTGGCCCTGCGCGCCGACCAGCGCGACACGATGCTCGCCGTCCTGCGCGAGATCGCACGGGCACGCACCGGCGTCAGCCCACCGTATCGGTCGCTGGCCGACACTCCGCACGCCCTGCACTTGGCCCAGGCCGCGCTCGCCGGTCTGCCGCCGGGTCAGGCCGAGGTGCGCACGTTCAACCCCAGCCCGCTGGCCGCCCTCATGGTCCGCGAGCCCGACGAGGGGCGACGGCTCGCGGAGGAAGTCCTCGGCGCCGTCCTCGGTCTGCCCCCGGAGGATCGCGCGCCGTTGCTGGACACCCTCAACGCCTACCTCGACCACGCCGGCTCGGCGGAACGCGCCGCCGAGGTCCTGCACTGCCACCCGAACACGGTCCGCTACCGGCTCCGGCGGCTGCAGGAGCTGACGGGCCGTTCGCTGTCCGACCCGCACGGCATCGCCGAGTTGGCCACCGCCGCGTACGCGCTGTCGGTGAGTAAGAGCCTGTCTGTAAGTAAGACCCCATCTGTAAGTAAGACACAGCCCCTCAACTCCACCACCGCACTGCGGCGACCAACGGACCGACGACGTGTCCCCGTCAAGCAGACGGACAACGACGAATCGCGGTCTTCTACAAAAGGCCTTGGCCGTGGGAACAATCCTGCTACGGAACCGTTTTCCAGCCCTGTGGCCGCTGGCACGATGAGCGCCATGCAGATCAGTGAATCCCCGCTGGCGGAAGCCGGTCGTCGTTACTTCAGCGCCGCGGACGCGCAGACCTGGATAGGTCTGCTGCGCCCCGCCTTTCATCTGCGGGCCCTGAACCCGGGAGAGTCGGTGGCCGCATACCTCGGCGGCGATCCGCTGCTGCCGAAGGACGTCGAGTGGCCGCAGTGGGAGGGGCACGGCCCGCTCTCCTTCGTGGCCGCGCTCGACTGCGGCGAGATGCCCACGCACGAGGTGGACATCCCGCTGCCGAAGTCCGGGGCGCTGCTGTTCTTCTACTTCGACGGCCTGGGCGACAGCACGGTCGCCTACACGGACCCGGACAGCGTGATCCACGGCACCCGCGTCATCTACGTCCCGGCAGACGCCGAGGTCACCGAGCGTTCCGCGCCCGAGGGGACGACCCCGTTCCCGCGTCTCCTGCTGGGCGGGGAGATGGTCGCGACCGCGCCGGACAACGAGAACGCCGCGCTGATCGCTGCCTACGGCAACCCGCAGGACCCGGTCGACTACTGCGATTATCCGACCACTGACGCCGACGGCAACGGGTTCTGGGACGACCTGACCGCGTTCCGCCGGGACCACTGGCCGCACCACCGGGTCGGCGGCTACGCGCTCCCGGTACAGGGCGCCGTGGAGAAGGAGGGCGCGCAGGTCTTCCACCCCGGAAAGGCGGAGCAGGCCGAGGCGGCGCGCAAGGAACTGGCGTCGCAGCTGGTACTGCTCGCCCAGATCGACAGCGACTCGCGCAGCGGCATGGGCTGGGGCGACGCCGGCAGGCTGTACTGGATGATCCAGCGCGACGACCTGGCCGCCGGCCGCTTCGACAAGGCCACGTTCACCTGGCAGTGCGAATAGCACGCCTTCCACCCACCACCGACCCACACGCCTCACCCAGCACTGAGATCCTGCAGCCCAACCACACCCCGCAGCCGCAGCGCATCGCAATCCGGCGTCCCGTTCGGAGCAGACAGCACCACCAGCCGCCAGCCATGCTCGGGTATCACCAGCACCTCGCAGTCGACATCGACACGCCGCACCGCCGGGTGCCGCACGGTCTTGCGATCCTGCCGCTCGTGCATCCGCACCTCGTGCACCGGGCGGATCCGCCGCGAGCTGGGCTGGCGCCCGGTGTTCCCGACCGTCTACACAGCCCGTGACGCCGGGGCGCTGTAAACACCGGGATCTCCGCATCCTTAAGGGCGGCGCCTTGGCGTGAACTCGCCGAGGCGCCGCCTTCCCCGTCGCAGAGCGAACACGTATGCTGACTCGCGACTGCCCATACCGCCCAATCCACCCACACCACCCCAACCCGCCGACCCGCGCCCGGCCGCGTCGGCGTTGGCGCACGTCCCGATCCGCCGCGGTCGGCAACACTGAATTCACGAGGGGATCTCAGTGCACGTCAGCAAGCTGGTTAAGTGGCGAAAGGCGTTCCTCCCGCTCGCGGTGGGCATCTCGCTCGTCGCCAACATGACGAGTTCCGCGCAGGCCGCCGCCCACGACGGCGCGCAGACCGCCGCCCGGCAGACCGCGAGTTCGGCCACGCCGGCCGACTTCGGGCCCGCCGCCGCGAAATCGGCCGACCTCGCCGTCAACGGCTACGGGGACTCCGCCGGGTACCACCTCGCGATCGCGCGGGAGTCCGCCGCCTTCGCCTGGCAGGACGTCGCGGTCCTCAAGCCGGCCGGATTCGACGAGGCGACCTGGTACGGCTACCAATGCCTCTCCGGCGACGGCAAGTACCTCGCCGCGGTCATCCTGCCGGGCAGCGCGGTCAACACGGCGGCCGCGCGCGACCAGGGCGCCTTCGCCTACACCGTGAACGTCGCGACCCGGGTCGCCAAGCCGGTGGTCTTCGGGGTCGGCTACTACTACTTCTCCCCCGGCTGCGGCGCCGGCGACCAGGCGGTCTTCACCCGCTCCCCCAGCGCGGACCAGCAGAAGACCGACCTGCTGACCGTCGATCTGGCCGCCGGCAAGGTCACCTCGACCACGTCCGCGGCCGGGCAGATCACCTCGGCCGTCCCTGCCGGCGGCTCGATCGTCGGCGCACTCGGCGGCGACGTCGTCTCGGTCGGCCCGACCGGGCGGACCACCGTTCTGGCAAAGCCGGGCGGCCAGGTCTACGACGTGCACCCCGCCGTCGACGGGGGCGTCGACTTCCTCACCACGCAGGCGGGATCCACGTCCGCCGCGGCCGAACACGTGCGCGCCGGGAAGGTCACCCGGCTGGGCTCCGGGGCCACGGACCATCTCACCCTCACCGCCTCGCGGGCGAACCGCGCCGTCCTGGCCGGGGCCACCCAGGTCGACGCCGCCGCGCTCGCCGCGGCCGGGGTCCGCTCCGTCACCGACGGCGGACAGATCGCGTTCGGCGCCTCCCTCGAGGGCGACGCGATCGTCGGATCGAGCACCGCCGTGGTCGCGACCCGCACCGGGAAACTCGTCCAGCGCACCGCGCCCGCCAACTCGATCGCCGCGACCACCGCGCTGCCGACCGCGCAGGTCTCCACGCCCCAGGCCACTGCCAGCGTCTCAGCCGGCTCGCTGCACCCCGAGGGCGACGCCAAGGGCACCGGCGTCACGTCGAACAGCACAAGTACCACAGCCAACAAGGCAAGTGTCACTGCCAGCACACAGACCCCGACCTGCGCAGTACCGCGGCTGGACACCGCAAAGCAGGTCATGCAGCCCTCCCCGGCACAGGTCAACTGGGCTGCGCAGATGGCCGAGCAGGGCGTGTTGACCGGCTCCGCCTACACCCGGCCGGCGAACTTCGACAACCTCGGCCTGGTGGCCTATGCGCCGAACTCCGATTTCCCGCTGATCAGCCTTTCGCACCCGTCCGGCTCCACCCAGAACACCGTCCCGCGCTCGGTCTTCGAGGCCGTCATGGCCCAGGAGTCCAACTGGTCCCAGGCCTCCTGGCACGCGCCGCAGGGCGTGGCGGGCGACCCGCTGATCGCGGACTACTACGGCGCCGGCGGCGGCATCACCTCGATCAACTACGCCGGCGCGGACTGCGGCTACGGCATCGGCCAGCTCACCACGGGCATGCACACGACGGACACCTCGCTCAGCGCGCACGGGAAGATCAAGGTCGCCGTCGACTACGAGGAGAACATCGCCGCCTCGCTGCAGATCCTGGAGAGCACCTGGAACACCCTGTACGCCGACGGGATCACCGCCAACAACGCCGACCCGAAGTACCTGGAGAACTGGTACTTCGCCATCTGGGCGTACAACTCGGGCATCCAGCCCACCGGCTCGTTCAACACCACGGGCTGCACGCCGGGCCCGAGCTGCACCGGTCCTGACGGCACCTGGGGCGTCGGGTGGGCCAACAACCCGCTGAACCCCGTGTACCCGCCGAACCGCGACCCGTACTTGAAGGACTCGTACGCCGACGCCGCCCACCCCGGCAACTGGCCGTACCAGGAGCGGGTCCTGGGCTGGATGGCCAACCCGCTGATCCGCTACGGCAGCCGGGCCTACGCGGTGCCGACCTACAACGGCGGTTCGACGTGGGTCCAGCCGGCGCCGTTCAGCACCTTCTGCACGATCGCCGGAAACAAGTGCGACCCGAACAACCTCAACACCACGACCCCCAGCGCAGGCCACTGCACGCTCTCCGACTTCGAGTGCTGGTGGCACTCGCCCGCGACGTGGATCTCCAGCTGCGCGACCACCTGCGCGACGAGTTCGTACGCGGTGACCACCGGCTCCACGGAACCCGGCGTGCCCGACGCCAACCCGCCGACCTGCACCGTCGATTCCTCGAAGGTGCCGTCCGGGTCGATCATCGTGGACGACGAGACCTCGCCGGCGTTGAACCTGCAGGGCTGCGCCAACACCTCCTGGTCCAATACCGGCAGCTTCACCTATACCTACGGGACGAACTCCGCGGGCGACCCCATCGGCGCGATCGACACGCACCAGCTCGGCAGCGGACTGGGCGGCCACATCCTGTTCAGCCACACCGAGACCGGCTCCGACAGCACGGTCATCAACACCGGGACCTGGACGCCGGTACTGCCGAGCCTGCAGTACTACAAGATCAAGCTGCACCTCCCGAGCATGGGCGCCAAGGCCACGAACGTGATCTACACGATCAACCCCGGCGGCGGCGCGAGCCCGTGGAAGATCCGGGTGAACCAGGCCTGGAACTCGGAGCAGTGGGTCACCATCGGCACCTTCGCGATGGAGAACGGCGGCACCGTGGCGCTCACGAACCAGAGCGCGAACGTGGCCGGGTCCGGCGACGCGTACTCGGACTTCGACGTCGCGTTCGACGCTGTCGCGTTCGTCCCGATGGGCGGCACGCCGGGCGTCCCGCTCGGCGGTCCCCCCGGGGTGATCGACGCACCGAAGGGCTCGAACCCGGCCTACATCCAGTGCGGCTGCGCCACGCGCACCGCGGGCGACCCGGTCGACACCGCCACGGGCTACTTCGGCCAGGACTTCACCGACCTGACCACGCCCGGCCGCGGGGCCGTGCTGAACATGACCCGCTCCTACGCCGAGGCGATCGCCGACCCCTCCGGCCCCAACGGAACCCTCGCCGCCGACGGCCCCTTCGGCTGGGGCTGGACGTTCAACTACAACCTGACGGCGGCCACCGACGCCACGACCGGGAACGTGACCGTCAAGCAGGAGGACGGCTCGGCGGTCTCCTTCATCGACTCAAGCGGCACCTATGCGCCGAGCGCTCCACGTTACGACGCGACACTGACCAAGTCGGGCGCCACCTATACCTACACCCGGCTCGGCCAGGCCCTCTTCACTTTCGACGTGTCGAGCGGGCACCTGCTGTCCGAGCAGGATCTGGCCGGCAGCAAGGCGTCCACGCCGTATGCGACGACGCTCGCCTATGACGCGTCCGGACACCTGTCCACCGTCACCGACCCGGCAGGGCGTACCTACACCTACACCTGGACCGGCAGCCACATCACCAGGCTCGCGGACTCGGCCGGACGGGTCGTCACATACTCCTACGACGCGAACGACAACCTCACCGACGTCGTCGACGCAGGCGGGGCGCACAGCCAGTACGGCTATAACACCACGCACTTGATGACGTCGATGCGGACCCCGCAGAACTACGGCGGCGCCGCGTCGGCGGTCACCAGCATGGTCTACGACTCGAGCGAGCGCGTCACCAGCCAGACCGATGCGAACGGGCACGTCACCACGTTCGCCTACGGCGCAGGCGGCACGACCCTGACCACCGACCCCTCCGGCCACGAGACCCAGTACACCTACACGAACGGGCTGCTGACCAAGGAGATCAAGGGTTACGGGACGGCGGCCGCCGGAACGTGGAGCTACACCTACGACCCGGTCACGCTGGGCGTATCCACCGCGACCGACCCGGCCGGCGACCTGACGACGTACACGTACGACGACCACGGCAACAAGACCTCCCAGTCCGACGCCCTGGGCAATACCACGAACTACCAGTACGACGATCACGGGAACATCGTCGAGACGATCGGCCCGGACGGCGTCGCCGCGGTCAACCAGTACGACCAGTCGGGCCACATCCCCAGTGTCGCGTCCGGGGTCCTGGATCTGACCTCGACGACGACCACACTGGCCAACAACGTCGTGGAGTCCACCACGGGCAACTTCGGCACGGCGCCGACCCGTACGGTGAACTACTACTACGACGACGCGGCCCATCCGGCGGACCTGTCGCGCACGATTGATGCGTTGGGCAACACCACGACGTACGGCTACGACGCGTATGGCGACAGAACCTCTGTCACGGACGCGGTCGGCAACAAATCCACGAGTGCCTTTGACACCGGCAAGGGCTGGCTGAGCTCGACGACCACCCCCAGCGGGCAGGTCACCAGCTACACCCGCGACGCCTGGGGCCAGGTGACGAAGACCACCGACCCCCTGGGCCACACGACCTCGACCGCGTACGACCTCGACGGCCACGTCACCGGCACCACGGACGGCAACGGCAAGACCAGCACCATCACGTACGACGCGGTCGGCCAGGCCATCCAGACGACGGCCGCCGACGGCACGGTGACCAGGACCGACTACAACCCCGACGGCACCGTGGCCGACGCGATCGACGGACTCGGCGGCAGGACGACGTACGGATACGACGCCCAGGGACGCAAGACGACCCGGACCGATCCGGACGGGCGGACCACCAGCACGACGATCGACCCGACCGGCCGGGTGACCGGCTCGACCGATGCCGCCGGCCGCACGACGACCATGGCGTACAACGCCGCGGGACAGCTGCTGTCGGTCGCGTATTCGGACACCGCGACGGCCGGGGTGTCGTTCACCTACGACCAGGCCGGCCGCAAGACGTCCATGACCGACGCCACCGGAACGACTCACTATGTTTATGACACGTTCGGCGAGCTGGTCAAGAAGACGACCGGAGCGGGCGCGGCGGTCTCGTACGGCTACGACGCCGGCGGCAATCTGACCTCGATGACGTATCCCGGCGAGACGGCCTCCGTCGCGCGCGGGTTCGACGCCGACAACCGGCTGGCCTCGCTGACCGACACGAGTGGCAACAAAACGTCGTTCAGCTACACCGTTGACGGGGTGCTCTGGAAAACCAGTTACCCCAACGGCGACACGGTCACCAACGGCTACGACACAACAGATACTTTGACGTCCGTAGGCCTGTCCGGCACGACCGCAGATTCACTGTCCATCGGCCGCGACAATGCGGGACAGGTCAATTCGCAGCAGCTGAACAGCGCCACGACGACCACCTATTCCTACACGCCGCGCGAACAACTCGCGGGCGCCGCGGGAGGTTCGCCGTCGAGTTTCGCCTACGACGCGGCGAACAACCCGGTGACCGTCGGCACGGCCACACAGACCTTCGACTCGGCCGGGCAGCTGTGCTGGAGCACCACGGCAACAGTGACCAGCCCGACCTGTTCCACAGTCCCGTCCGGCTCGCAGACCTTCACCTACGACAGTCTCGGTGAGCGCACCGCGCAGTCCTCGAACTCCGCGACATACGGGTACGACCAGAACAACCGGCTCACCTCGTACACGGCGGCGGGCACGTCCACGACCTACAAGTACGACGGCGCGGGCGCCCGGATCTCGAAGACCGTCGCGGGCGTGACGACGAACTTCGTCTACGACGACGGCGGGATCTCCAACCTGCTGACAGACGGCACGAACGACTACCTGTACGGTCCCGGCGGCCTGCCCGTCGAGCAGAAGTCGGCCTCGGGCGCGTACTGGTTCGTGCACGACCAGGTCGGTTCGACCATCGCGCTGCTGAACGCCTCCGGCGCGCAGGTCGCAGCGTACTCATACTCGGCGTACGGGGTGAAGACCAGCTCCGGCGCGGTGACCACGCCGCTGCAGTACAGCGGGCAGTACACCGACACCGAGTCCGGACTGGTCTTCCTGCGCGCCCGGTACTACGACCCGGCCACCGCCGAGTTCCTGACCGTGGACCCGGACACGGACCTGACTGGCACGCCGTACGCGTACACCGGCGACAACCCGCTGAACGCGGTCGACCTGTCCGGCCGGGACTGGTGGAACCCGTTCTCCTGGTCCGGCGACACCTGGAAGAACATCGGAGTGGGCGCGCTGTGGGGCGCCGCGATCGTGGGCACCGCGGCCTGCATCATCGCGGAACCCTGCGGCGTCGGCGAGGGCCTCGCACTCGCGGGCGGCGGAACCCTGGCCGCCGGCGGCATCAGCATCGGCGCGGCCACCTCGTGGGGTGCGGCCGCCGGGGCGTTCGGCGGACTCGCGTTCTCGATGAGCAACGGCGGCGACAGCTCGTCCGGCAGCGACTCCGGCGGCGACTCGGGAGGCTCGTCCGGCGATTCCGGCGACGCCAACAAGCAGGCCTCGCTGGATTACGGACACCAGCAAGCGCAAATGGACCACGTCTTCGTGCCGAAGCACAAGCTCGGTGCGCTGATCGCCTCCTGCGGCGACGAGGGCGCGACGATGGACCAGATCATCGAAAGTGTTCAGGGTGCTCCCGATGGCATCTACGGCACGTCGAATCCGCTGATCCGCGTGATTAACGGATACACGGTCACCATTCGCGGCGCCATGATCAAGGGCGTCTTCAAGATTGGCACCGCATTCATCCCGTAAATTGACCACGGACGGGTGCCGGTGTAATTTTCCGAATCATGGCACCGGTACCCGTCCCCCCTCGCCCGCTGACCACCGCGGAGCGCGAGGTCCTGGAGTCGATGCTGTCGCCCGATTTCCCCGGGGCCGCCCAGCTTCGCGCGCAGATCCCGCACACGCAGGTCGTCGCGGTCTGGTCGCCGGGCCTGCCCAGCGTGGACCTGAGCGTGTCCGCCGACGCCGACCCGGCGCCGGTCGCGGACGGGGAGATCCCGGCCGGCTCCGAGGTCCGCGACGAGGCCGGCGAGTACCTCGGCGAGATCCTCGTCTGGGTCGAGGACGGCCGCCTCTCCGCCCTCGAATACGCCTGGGTCACCGACGACCCGCCGCACCGGCTCCCCACCGCCGCCGAACTGAAAATCGTCTCCTAGCGCTACAGCACCCGCTGCCCCTTCCCCAACGCGATGATTCCGTTCGCCGAGGCGTGATAAAGCTCCCGGTCCCGCTCCGGATTGACCCCGACCACGGCGCCCGGCGGCACGACGATGTTCTTGTCCAGGATGGCCCGGCGCACGATCGCGCCGCGTCCGACGCGGACGTTGTCGTGCAGGACCGAGCCCTGGACGACCGCGCCCTCCTCGACGATGACTCCCGGGGAAAGCACTGACTGGGTGACCTGTCCGGTGATGATGCAGCCCGGCGCGACCATCGACTCGCTGGCGATGCCGCCGGCCACGAACTTGGCGGGCGGCAGCTGCGGCGTGCGCGTATAGAGGGGCCACTCGCGGTTGTAGAGGTTGAAGACCGGGTGCACCGAGATCAGGTCCATGTGCGAGTCGTAGTACGCGTCCAGGGTGCCCACGTCCCGCCAGTAGCCGTGGTCGCGGGGGGTCTCGCCGGGGACGTGGTTCTGGTCGAAGTCGTAGACCTGGACCTGGCCCGCCTCGGTGAGCATCGGCAGGATGTTGCCGCCCATGTCGTGCAGCGAGCGCTCGTCCTCAGCATCCTGATTGAGCGCGTCGAGCAGCACCTTCGTGGTGAAGATGTAGTTGCCCATGGACGCGTACACGCGGTCCGGGTCGTCCGGAAGCCCCGGCGGGTCGGCGGGCTTCTCCAGGAAGCCTTCGACGCGCACGCCGTCCGACGCGGGCGTGATGATGCCGAACGACGGGGCCTCCGAGCGCGGGATGCGGATGCCCGCGACCGTGGCGCCCGCGCCGCCGTCGATGTGCTGCCGCAGCATCTGCCGGGGGTCCATCCGGTAGACGTGGTCCGCGCCGAACACCACGATGTAGTCGGGATCCTCGTCGTGCACGAGGTTGAGGGACTGGTAGATCGCGTCGGCGCTGCCGCGGAACCAGCGCGGGCCGAGCCGCTGCTGCGCGGGCACGGGCGTGACGTAGTTGCCCAGCAGGTTCGACATCCGCCAGGTGGTCGTGATGTGCCGGTCCAGCGAGTGCGACTTGTACTGTGTCAGTACGCAGATGCGCATGACGTCGCCGTTGACGAGGTTGGACAGCACGAAGTCCACCAGCCGGTAGGCGCCGCCGAACAGCACAGCCGGCTTGGCCCGGTCGGCGGTGAGCGGCATCAGCCGCTTGCCCTCGCCGCCCGCGAGCACGATTCCCAGCACCGAAGGTCCGCCGCGCATCCGCCACCCCTAGTTCCGTCGCCGTGTCACGCTGCCGTTCGATACTGCCGGATCGATACTGCTGGACTGTGGTTATTTCCGCAGGAGCCCGTCGTACACCGCTACCGTACGGCGGGCGATGGCGTCCCAGCCGAACTCGCGCACCGCACGCTCGCGTCCCGCCTCGCCCATGCGCGTCGCGGCGGCGGGATCGGCGATCACGCTGTTGAGCGCCTCGGCGAGCGCCGCCTCGAAGGCGGTCGGGTCCTGTTCGTCGTACGGGACCAGCAGCCCGGTGACCCCGTCGCATACGACCTCCGGAATGCCGCCGACGGCCGAGGCCACGACCGGCGTGCCGCAGGCCATGGCCTCCAGGTTGACGATGCCGAGCGGCTCGTACACCGACGGGCAGACGAAGACCGCGGCCTGGGTGAGGAGCTGGACCACCTCGGGACGCGGCAGCATTTCCGGGATCCAGAAGACCCCGTCGCGCAGCTCGCGCAGTTCGTCGACCAGTTCGCGGAACTCCCGGTCGAGCGCAGGCGTGTCCGCGGCGCCCGCGCACAGCACGAGTTGCGCCGAGGGGGCGAGCGCGCGCGCGGCCCGCAGCAGGTGCGGCACGCCCTTCTGCCGCGTGATCCGCCCGACGAACAGCACGTACGGCCGGTCCGGGTCGATGCCGTGCCGGGCCAGCGCAGCGGCGCCGGGGGTGGGGCGGTACAGGACGGTGTCGATGCCGTTGTGCACGACGTGGACCCGGGCCGGATCCAGGGCGGGGTAGCAGCCGAGTATGTCCGCGCGCATCCCGTGCGACACGGCGATCACCGCGTCCGCGGCCTCGATCGCCGTGCGCTCGGCCCAGCTTGAGAGCGCGTAACCGCCCGCCAGCTGTTCGGCCTTCCACGGACGCAGAGGTTCCAGCGAGTGGGCGGTCATCACGTGCGGAATGCCGTGCAGCAGCTTGGCTAGATGCCCGCCCATATTGGCGTACCAGGTGTGCGAGTGGACCAGATCGCGGTCGGCCACGGCCGCCGTCATCGAGAGGTCCACCGACAGACTGCGCAGTGCCTCGTTGGCGTCGGCCAGCCCCTCAGCGGGAGCGTGTCGTTGGATGCCGGACTCGTGGTCCGGGGCCTTCTGGCTGCTCCAGCAGTGCACCTGCACGTCGACCAGCGCCCGCAGTTCCCTGGCCAGGAACTCCACGTGGACGCCCGCACCGCCGTACACGTCGGGAGGGAACTCCCTGGTCAGTAGTCCGACTCTCACGGGCGCCTCCTGGTCCTGCCGCCGAGTACGGACGTTCATACCATGCAGACCATAGTCCAGCATCCGGGTGTAGGCGAGCGTGTGGCCGCGGATGCGAGCCGCTGGCCGTGGCAGGCCATCAAGCCTTTGTTCAGTGAGGTTTTCTCGGCTGCGGTTTGATTGGCGGATGAAAGGCCGTCTACTCGTGTCCCTCGTGGCGGCTCGTCCGCCGTCGGCGAAGCTATCGCGGGAATGCCGAGGCGACACGGGCGTCAGTGGTCTGTCCTCGCAGCGAGCGCTACTCTCCGTCCGCCTCAAGCCGCGTGTCGCTTCCTTTCATCCCGGGTTTTTGTGTTTTAACAGCCACGCTGGATGCCGCAGCTTCCAGCGCGGTTCTCCCCCCAATAAAAACCCGTGGAGAAATCAAACGACACGCGGCCGGTGCCGGCTGGGAAGCAGCGCTTCCTACCTGGCCTGGACACAGACGCCCGTGTCGCCTCGAGGTTCCCGCGATAGCTTCGCCGACGGCGGGCGAGCCGCCACGAGGGATACGCGTAGAGGGCCTTTCATCCACAGCCCGACCGGAGTTATCCACATTCTCCAGCAATCACCCCCGGAACCCTTGCGGGGAACGGGAGAATAGTGGTATGCGAACCCGCTCATATCGCGGGTTCAAGGAGCCAGGAAGTGGACACCATGGAAAACACACAGGAGAGCACCACTGATTTCGTCCAGGAGTTCCCGGTGATGGATCGGTGGCTGCAGGAGGCGGTGGACGAGGGGTTTCTGGCGGGGTTGGACGGGGGCGCTTTGATGGATCTGCTGGAGTGGGTCGAGTGTCGGGAGCGGGCGACGAAGGCGGTGCGCTGCGGGGTGTTGGCGGCGGTGGCGCGCCAGTCGGTGTACGGGCGTGGTGCGGTGCAGGATGCGGCCACCGAGGTGGCGTGTGCATTGCGGATCAGTGAGCGTTCGGCGCAGGCGCAGGTCGCCGAGGCGCTTGTACTCACGCGGCTGTTTCCTGAGGCGTGGGGGGGGTTGGCGGCGGGTCGGGTGCAGGTCACCCAGGTGCGTGCGTTGATCGAGACGACCTCGGCTCTGGATGATGCGGCGGCGCGTGATGTGCAGGAGCGGGTGTTGGGCAAGATGGGCGAGCAGACTCCTGCGACGACGCGCAGGGCGCTTTCGCGTGCGGTGCTGAAGGTGGATCCGGAGGGTGCGGCGCGTCGGCATGAGGCGGCGCGTAAGGATCGTCGGGTGGCGCACTATCCGGAGGCGGACGGGATGGGCACCGTGTCCGCGACGCTTGCGGCCGAGCAGGCAGTACACGCGATGGCGGTCATCGACGCACACGCACGGGCGAGCAAGCAGCCGGGGGATGCGCGGAACCTGGAGCAGGCGCGCGCGGACTCCTTCTACCAACTGGTGACCGGGTGTCAGAAGGCGTACCCGCCCGCAGTCGTGACGGTGACCGTGGGAGTGGACACGTTGCTGGGAATTGATCAGGAGCCGGGGGACCTGGTCGGGTACGGACCGGTGACGGCGCGAACTGTGCGGAGGTTGGCGGCACAGAAGGATGCGGTGTGGCGCAGGTTGTTGACCGAGCCCGCCACCGGGCTGGTGGTGAAGAGTGATCCGTACACGTACCGGCCCACCGCGGACGTGCGTCGGCTCGTGTCCGCGCGGGACGGACACTGTCACTTCCCGGGCTGCGCGATGCCCGCGTCAAGGACGGATCTGGATCATGTGGTGGAGTTCGACCACCGGAGGCCGGAGCGCGGCGGGCTGACGACGGCACAGAACCTGCAGGCTCTCTGCCGTCGCCACCACCAGCTCAAAACGCATGGTGACTGGAGTGTCCGTCTCAGTGCGACAGGTGTAACTACGACGTGGACCGCGCCGAGCGGACGTCGCTACGAGACAGTGGCGTGACGCTGGCAGGAGCCAGGCCTATGCCAGAGGGGATGGACGGGACAGCGCACAGCGGAGAAGACCTCATTGGACGTAGCAGGCCTTCGCCGTTCCGACGATGGGATCGCCGAACACCGCGTCGGTGCACGGCGTGCTGCCGGTGAACGTGCCGTAGACGTAGCGGCCGTTGGCACCGAACGCGACCTCGTGCGTTCCGCTGAAGGAACAGGTCCCGTTCTCCGCCGCGCAGGTCGTCCAGGTCGCGAAGGTGGGCGGCGGTCCGAAGAGGTAGCAGGCCTTCGCGGTGCCGACCGCCGGGTCGCCGAACACCGCGTTGGTGCACGCGGTTCCGCCGTTGCCGAGCGTGGCGTACTTGTAGCTGCCGTTCGCGCCGAACGCGACGCTCATCTCACCGCTGAACGAGCAGGTTCCGTTCTCCGACGCGCACTGCTGCCAGGCCGCGGCGCCGTTGGGCGCGCTCTGCACGTAGCACCACTTGGCGACACCCGAGTCGGGATCGCCGAACTCGGTGTTGTTGCACGGGGTCGCGCCGGTGGCGGCGACGTAGTTGAACCGGGCGTTCGCGCCGTAGGCCACCACCGAACTCCCGCTGACCGCGCAACTGCCGCTCTCGGCGGCGCACATGGTCCACGTTCCGGGCAGCGCCTTGTACGCGATCGGCGGGGCGGTTCCGGTCGCCGCGTAGCTGATCGAGTAGCTGCCGGGCGCGACACCGCGGAAGTAGATGTAGTTCCCGTCGCTGTCCGCGCTCGTGATCCCGGACACGCCGGTGAAGGACGCGCCGTTCCAGGCGGTGGCGTTGTTGATGGTCACCGTGTGGCTCTGGCCCCAGGTCGGCACGGCGATCACGCCGGTCGAGCCGGTGTTCGTGGACGAGTCGACCTGCATGGCGAAGTTACCGGCGGCGTCGTGGTCGTAGCTGACGTGGACGGTCTTGCCGGTGGCGACGGTGAGCGTGCCCTCGGCGTGTGTGAGGTCGCCGGGGTGCGGTTGCACCTGATAGGTCGCGCCGGCGGCCGACGTGGGTGCGATCCCGAGCACCTCGGTGGTCAGCGCCCCGGTCGCGCCGGTCGACCAGCCGTGGGCCAGGCTCGTGAACGGGCTCGAATACGCGGTGAGCGTGCCCGTGTTCGAATACCCTTCCCAGAAGGTGCTGGCGGTGCCGAGCGGGGAGTCGAGCATGTAGCCCCACTCGGTCCGCAGCAGGTTCAGCCCGTTCGTGTCGTCACCGGCGACGAAGTGCGCGTACGCCTCCATCGAGCCCGCGAACGGCGAGATGTTGTTGCTGAACTCAGGGGTCTGCGCGCCGACACTGTTCCAGTTGCCGCGCAGGTTGCTCGCGATGCTCTGCGCCTGGGAGGCGGAGGCGACGCCGTACCACACGGCGAGGGAGTTGCCGTCCTGCGGATGCAGCGTGCTGGACGGGTTGTCCTTGTAGGCTCCCGCGGAGGCGTCCCAGAGCAGTGCGTTGATCTGGGTCTTCAGGCTTGCGGCCCGGCTGGCGTACGTGGCGGCCAGGGAGCTGTTGCCCTCGATGCCCGCCAGCGCCGAACCGGTGGTCAGCACCTGGTAGAGCAGCGCGTTGGCCTCGACGTTCTCGCCGCCCTGGCCGCCGCGGGCCCAGTCGTTGGTCCCGGTGACGTTCAGCAGTCCGTTGCCGTCGATCTTCGCGGTGATGAAGTTGACGCCCAGCTGGTACTGGCTCCAGATCCCGTTCAGCCAGCTGCGGTCCGCGGCGTACAGGTAATAGTTGTATGTCCCGACCAGGGTCCACATGTGGTACGTGTCGGAGCCGTAGAAGTTGAACTCGGGGCCGCCGTAGGGCAGCTCGCCGGTCGACTGCTGGTGCTGATACATCGTCATCAGCGAGTTGCGCACGGAGACCATGTCGTCGGTGCTGACGTACGCGGTGGCGGCGGAGACGCCCATGTCCCCGGGCCAGACCGAACGGTCCCGCTTCGCGCCGTCCACGAGTACCTCGGTACCGGTACCGACCAGGCCGTTGTTCTCCCAGCCCGAGGAGGGCGCCGGCCAGACGCGGCCCTGGGTCGGGTCGATCGTGTCGAGCTGCACCGTGTACGCGCCCGCATACCAGATCTGGTTCAGCAGGCTGTCGTTCGAGCAGAAGTAGTCGGGGTAGGCCGCGGGATCGGAGTTGCCGGGAGCCGCCGTGAAGGCGAGCGACACCCCGTTCAGGTCGACATAGCCGCTGGAGTTCAGGAACAGGGTGAGGTAGCGGAAGCCGCCGCGCAGCTTGTCGCTCGGCATCGTGTACGAACCGGCGCCGCTCACCGGGGCGTAGATCGCTCCGTCCGCGCCACCGCCGCTTGAGGCGTCGCTGCTGTTGCCGACGAACTCGGAGGACTCGCTGAAGGCGAGCCCGACGCTCTGCCCCGCGTCACTCGAACCGGCGAACTTGAGCGTGACGAGACCGCCGACGTCCTTGCCGAAGTCGAGCGTGACGGCTGCTCCGTTGCCGGTCAGCCGGGTTGAGCTGCCCGACAGGAGATTGGCCGGGTTGGTGACGGAGCCGCTGGTGGCGAAGACGGACGCCGGCGCGAGGGTCCGCGAGGTCGGGGACAGGTTGTCCGCCGAGCACTGATTCGTCACCGCCGCGGTCGCCGCGGTCGCCGCGGTTCTGAGGTCGGAGGCCGAAGCCGGGGTGTGGGTGGAGACTGCGCCGCCTACGGCGATCGTGAGGCCGAGGGCGAGCGCGGCGCGAGGCACGCGAGACATGGGGCTACTGCTCCTTTGCAGATCATGGCCGCTCACCCCGAGAAGACGAGGTGCGGTGGTCCCGCCGCGCCGTGCGGAGCTCGGACTGACCGAACGTCGGTCCGTGGAGTGGAGTAGGCCGATCGCCGGGTAACGGGTCTACCGGCGGTCAGCCGCTCATGAAACGTTATGGCCTGTGGGTCAAGCCAACGTTTAGTGCTCTATGCGAGCCAGCCTCTCTTGACTGAAACGATTCATACGTGCACTGATACGCATCATATCCGTAGACGACGACTAGGGCCAGAGGCAGTGCGGAGTGAGGTAGATGAGGTCACTGCGCTTCGGATGACCCTGCGCCTCAGATGACGCTGCCCCTAGATGGCACAGCGCCAAACTTGTATGACTAGTTCTCTTGAATCATTCGTGTTTAAGGGGGTAGGTTGGCGCCATGACCTCGTCCCAGGCCCCGACCACCGCCGAGGAGCTGCGCGGTGCCGGCCTGCGGGTGACGGCGGCCCGCGTCGCGCTGCTCGAGACCGTCCGGCAGGGTGACCACCTCGGAGTCGAGGCGATCGCCTCCGGGGTGCGCGACCGCGTGGGCCACATCTCCCTCCAAGCGGTGTATGAGGCCCTCCACGCACTCACCGCGGCAGGACTCGTACGCCGCATCGAACCGGCGGACAGCCCGGCCCGTTTCGAGGGACGCGTCGCGGACAACCACCACCACGTCGTGTGCCGGTCGTGCGGTTCAGTCGCCGACGTCGACTGCGCGGTCGGCGACACCCCCTGCCTCACCGCGTCCGACGATCACGGCTATGTGATCGAGGAGGCCGAGGTCATCTACTGGGGCCTGTGCCCCGACTGTTCCACCGCCCGCAGCTCCTGAGCACCGTGATCCGACTCACCCGGAAGGATTCCCATGTCTGAGAACCATGATGCAATCGTCACAGACGCGAAGGCGGAGGGCGGAGGTGGCTGCCCGGTCGCGCACGGGCGAGCCGCGCACCCGACTCTGGGCGGCGGAAACCGGCAGTGGTGGCCGGAGCAGCTGAACCTGAAGATTCTGGCCAAGAACCCCGCCGTGGCGAACCCACTCGGCGAGCGGTTCGACTACTCCGCGGCCTTCAACACCCTCGACCTCGCGGCGGTGAAGCAGGACGTCGCCGGGGTGCTGACGGACTCTCAGGACTGGTGGCCGGCCGACTTCGGCAATTACGGCCCGTTCATGATCCGGATGGCCTGGCACAGCGCGGGCACCTACCGGATCAGCGACGGCCGCGGCGGCGGCGGCGCCGGACAGCAGCGCTTCGCCCCGCTCAACAGCTGGCCGGACAACGGCAACCTCGACAAGGCCCGCCGGCTGCTGTGGCCGGTCAAGAAGAAGTACGGCCAGTCGCTCTCCTGGGCCGACCTGATGATCCTGGCCGGCAACGTCGCGCTGGAGACGATGGGCTTCAAGACCTTCGGCTTCGGTGGCGGCCGCGCGGACGTCTGGGAGCCCGACGAGGACGTCTACTGGGGCCCCGAGACCACCTGGCTGGACGACGAGCGCTACACCGGCGACCGCGAGCTGGAGGACCCGCTCGGCGCGGTCCAGATGGGCCTGATCTACGTCAACCCGGAGGGCCCGAACGGCAACCCGGACCCGCTCGCCGCGGCCCGCGACATCCGTGAGACCTTCCGCCGGATGGCGATGAACGACGAGGAGACCGTCGCGCTGATCGCCGGCGGCCACACCTTCGGCAAGACCCACGGCGCCGGCCCGGCGGACAACGTCGGCCCCGACCCCGAGGCCGCCCCGATCGAGCAGCAGGGCCTCGGCTGGAAGAACGCCTTCGGCACCGGCAAGGGCGGCGACGCGATCACCAGCGGCCTCGAGGGCATCTGGACGAACACCCCGGTGACCTGGGACAACAGCTTCTTCGAGATCCTGTTCGGCTACGAGTGGGAGCTGTTCCAGAGCCCGGCCGGCGCGAACCAGTGGCGGCCGAAGGACAACGCCGGGGCGGGCACCGTCCCGGACGCCCACGACGCGTCGAAGAGCCACGCCCCCACGATGCTGACGACGGACCTCTCGCTGCGCATCGACCCGGTCTACGCGCAGATCTCGCGGCGCTTCCTGGAGAACCCGGACGAGTTCGCGGACGCCTTCGCCCGCGCCTGGTACAAGCTGACGCACCGTGACATGGGCCCGGTCGTGCGGTACCTCGGCCCGGAGGTCCCGGCCGAGACGCTGCTGTGGCAGGACCCGCTGCCCGCGGTGGCGCACGAGCTCCCCGACGCCGCGGACTTCGGCTCCCTCAAGGGCCAGATCCTGGCCTCGGGCCTGTCGGTGTCCCAGCTGGTGTCCGCCGCGTGGGCCTCGGCCTCGTCCTTCCGCGGCAGCGACAAGCGCGGCGGCGCCAACGGCGCGCGCGTGCGCCTCGAGCCGCAGGTCGGCTGGGAGGTCAACGACCCGGACCAGCTGGCGACGGTGCTGCGCACCCTTGAGGGTATCCGCGGCTCCTTCAACGCTGCCGGCGGCGGCAAGCAGGTCTCGCTCGCCGACCTGATCGTGCTCGCCGGCGGTGCGGCCGTCGAGCAGGCGGCCAAGTCGGCCGGCTTCGACGTCGACGTCCCCTTCACCCCGGGCCGCGTGGACGCGTCGCAGGAGCAGACGGACGTGGAGTCCTTCTCCGCGCTCGAGCCGAAGGCCGACGGGTTCCGCAACTATGCCGGGAAGGGCAACCGGCTGCCGGCCGAGGCCCTGCTGATCGACCGGGCGAACCTGCTGAACCTCAGCGCCCCCGAGCTGACCGTCCTGATCGGCGGCCTGCGCGTCCTGGGCACGAACTACCAGCAGTCCTCGCTCGGCGTGTTCACCGAGACCCCCGGGTCGCTGACCAACGACTTCTTCGTCAACCTGCTCGACCTGGGCACGACGTGGAAGCCGACCTCCGAGGACGCGAACACCTTCGAGGGCCTCGACGGCTCGGGCGAGGTCAAGTGGACCGGCAGCCGCGTCGACCTGGTCTTCGGGTCGAACTCCGAGCTGCGCGCGGTCGCCGAGGTCTACGCGAGCGATGACGCGAAGGCGAAGTTCGTGAACGACTTCGTCGCGGCGTGGAGCAAGGTCATGGACCTGGACCGGTTCGACCTGGTCTGATCCCGATCACGACGTCCAGGTCGGCCGAAGCGGGCCGACCTGGACGTTCTGCTTTTCCGGGGCCGGGGCCGAAGGGCCCCGGCGGGGTCAGCCGCTCTTGCGCCGGAAGGACCGGCGGCTGCCGGCCGGGCCGTGGGCCGAGTGCACCTTCGACGGGTCCTTACCGGACGCCGCAGCGTTCCCGGCGGCGTTCTGGCCCTGCTTGCGCTCCAGCGCCTCACGGAACCGGCGCTTCACCTCGTCCTCGGCGCCCTCGTCCGCCTGGACCTGGTCAGCGCCCTCGGAATCCGGTGCCTCAGCGGCAATGCTCGTCTCCAACTCAGGCTCATTCACCCCCCTAGCCTCCCACAACGGTCGCACTATGGTGAAACGATGTGGAGCACTTACGTACCCGGGGCCGATGCAGTGCGCGTGCAGTTGGGGGCCCAGTTGTTCGCGCGGGTGGCCGGTCCCGACGGTCCGGTAACGCGGGCCCGCATACACGAGACCCCGGGACCGCGATGGTTCGCGCCTGATCGGCCGATCCGTGCCGTGCACGGCGACGCGTCGATGTTCGTGGGCGGGCTGCGGGCGCTGCTGCTGCAGTCCCTGCACCCGCTGGCAATGGCCGCTGTGGCGGCACACTCAGGCTATCGCGGCGATCCCTGGGGGCGCCTGCATCGCACGAGCGCGTTCCTGGCAACGACGACTTTCGGCACCGCCGACGATGCGCAGCGCGCGGTGGATACGGTCAGGGCTGTGCACGAGCGCGTGCGCGGTACCGCGGACGGCCGGACTTACCACGCCGCCGATCCGCACTTGCTCGGCTGGGTACACGTAGCCGAAGTGGACAGCTTCCTGCGTGCGCACGAGCTCTACGGCTCACGTCCGCTCGACGCCGCAGGCGCGGACGGCTACGTCGCCGACACCGCCCGGGTCGCTGCCGCGCTCGGCGTGATCGACCCGCCGCGTGACCGGGCGCAGCTCGCCGAACGCCTCGAGGCTTATCGGCCGGAGCTCAAGGCCACAGCGCATGCCCGGGACGCCGCGCGGTTCCTGTTGCTGGACCCGCCGCTGCCCTGGATCGCCCGGGCGCCGTACGCCGCGCTCGCCGTGAGCGCGGTCGCCCTGCTCCCCCGGTGGGCACGCAAACCGCTACGGCTGCCGTACCTGCCGATCACCGAACGCACCGGGGTGCGCCTCGCCGGGCGAGCGATGACCGGAACCATCCGCTGGGCGATGACGCCGCCGACGCCCCCCTTATAACCGTGTAATCGCGGCGGACTGCGAGAACCTTTCCCGGGTCGGCGAGGGCTTCGACCCGGCACGGTGGCAAGTGACGCGAATGCAGCCGTGGGCTGAGCCGTGGACAGCGGTGCCCGAGGTCGGGACAATGGACGATGATCCGACCAGAAGGGCGGCGGGCAGCGGATGGCAGCCAGCAGCGGGGGCGAGAACGACGGGACCTACACGCCCTTCCGGGCTGTGCGGGCGGGCAACGCCTTCGAGGAGACTGTCGAGCGGATCCTGCACGCCGTCAAGCTCGGCGCGGTGTCTCCGGGGCAGCGGCTGCCGCCCGAGCGCGAGTTGTCCGCGCTGCTGGGCGTGAGCCGGGACACCCTGCGCGAGGCGATCAGAGCCCTGGCCGCGGAGGGGATCGTCGAGAGCAGGCGCGGGCGGGCCGGCGGGACCTATGTGCTGCACCGTCCGCCCGCCACCTCGGCGGCGCCGCTGCGCACGGTCGTCGAGGGGCTGCCGGACGGCCTCGACGAGACGCTGGTCTTCCGCCGTGCGGTGGAGACCGGCGCGGCGGAGGCCGCCGCCATCAGGACACTGAGCGCGCCGGAGCGGCGGCTCCTGCAGACGCGCACCACTGACGCCGAGCAGGCCGGGCCCGCGGACTACCGGATCGCCGACACCCGCTACCACCTGGCGGTCGCCGAACTGGCCGGTTCCGCGCCGCTGACCGCGGCCGTCGCCGACGCCAGGCTGCGCATCAACGACCTGCTGGACGCGATCCCGATGCTCGCGGTGAACCTCAAGCACTCGGCCGAGCAGCACCGGCGGATCACGGCCGCGATCCTCGGCGGCCAGCCGGAGCAGGCCCGGACGGCGATGGCCGAGCACCTGGAAGGCACCGCGGTGCTGCTGCGCGGGTTCCTGGCCTGAGCGGATCGGTGACACGTGCCGGGCGCGCTGGGTCCGTGCCGAACAGACGGATGACTGCCTCTTGACAGCGGAGCGACACGCGCCACACTGGGAACCCTAAAGGACGAGGTATCGTCCATTTGGCTCTCCGTATCCGCGCCACACCGCTGCACTGCACCGCATCACGTTGTCCCGCGCCGCCGCTCCGCCCTCCCCCTCACGTCGCTTCCGCCCGGCCGCGCCCAGGAGGCCCGCATGTCGATCGAGGACACCCACCCCGCCATGCCCGACGCCATACCGCCGTCCGCCGAACTCTCCGCCGACGAGAAACGGCTGCACGAACTCGGCTACGCCCAGGAGCTGTCCCGGACCATGTCCGGCTTCTCCAACTTCGCCGTCTCCTTCACCATCATCTCGATCCTCAGCGGCTGCCTGACCCTCTACGGCACCGCGATGAACACCGGCGGCCCGGCCCTGATCACCTGGGGCTGGCCGATCGTCGGCCTGATGACCCTGGTCGTGGGCCTGGCGATGGCGGAGGTCTGCTCCAGCTTCCCGACCGCAGGCGGCCTGTACTACTGGTCGGCCAAACTCGCCGGGACCAACGCGGCGGCCTGGTCCTGGTTCACCGGCTGGTTCAACTTCCTCGGCCAGGTGGCGGTGACCGCGGGCATCGACTTCGGCGCGGCCTTCTTCATCAACGCCTTCTGCGACCTGCAGTGGAACTTCTCGGCGACCGCGGCCCACACGATCATGATCTACGCGGGCGTGCTGGTGCTGCACGGCCTGCTCAACACCTTCAACGTGCGCCTGGTCGCGCTGCTCAACCAGGTCAGCGTCTGGTGGCACATCCTGGGCGTGCTGGTCATCGTGGCAACGCTCGCCATCGTGCCGTCCCACCACCAGTCCGCCTCGTTCGTGTTCGGGCACTTCGTCAACAACACCGGCTGGACCTCGGGGTTCTACGTCGCAATGCTCGGCCTGCTGATGGCCCAGTACACCTTCACCGGCTACGACGCCTCCGCGCACATGACCGAGGAGACCAGGGACGCCGCGCGCAGCGGGCCGCGCGGCATCGTCAGCTCGATCGTGGTGTCGCTGATCGCGGGCTGGATACTGCTGATCGGCATCACCTTCGCGATCCAGAACTACTCCGGCGAGGTCGGCTCGGCCACCGGGGTGCCCCCCGCGCAGATCTTCATCGACGCGCTCGGGCAGACCGGCGGCAAGCTGCTGCTGCTCGTCGTGATCGGCGCGCAGCTGTTCTGCGGGATGGCCTCGATCACCGCGAACTCCCGGATGATCTACGCGTTCTCCCGGGACGGGGCGCTGCCCGGCTCGGCCTTCTGGCACCGGATCAACAAGCGCACCCGCACGCCCACCAACGCCGTCTGGCTCGGCGCCGGCGGGGCCTTCCTGCTCGGCCTGCCGGACCTGTGGAACAGCACCGCCTACGCCGCCGTCACCTCGATCGCGGTGATCGGGCTCTACATCGCCTACGTGCTGCCGACCTTCCTGCGGCTGCGTCAGGGCGAGAACTTCCAGCGCGGGCCGTGGCACCTGGGGCGCTGGTCGCGGCCGATCGGGATCACCGCCGTCATCTGGGTCGCCTTCATCACGATCCTGTTCATGCTGCCGACCATGTCGCCGATCACGCACGGGAACTTCAACTACACCGTGGTCGCGGTGGCCGTGGTACTCGGCTTCGCCGGGATCTGGTGGCTGGTCTCGGCCCGGCACTGGTTCACCGGTCCGAAGGTCCAGGGCACCGCCGCGGAACTGGCCGCCATCGAGGCCGAACTGGAGGCCATCTGACATGCCCGCCCGTCCCGGAATGCTCACCCTCGACGAACTGCGCGCGCTGGTCGCCGCCGGAACCGTCGACACGGTGGAGCTGTCGCTGACCGACATGCAGGGCCGGCTGCAGGGCAAGCGCCTGTCCGCCGAGTTCTTCCTCGACCGCGTCGCCGAGCACGAGGCGGAGGCGTGCAGCTACCTGCTCGCCGTGGACGTGGACATGAACACGGTGGACGGCTACGCCCTGTCCTCCTGGGAGACCGGGTACGGCGACTTCGTGCTGCGCCCCGACCTGTCCACGCTGCGGATGATCCCGTGGCTGCCCGGCACCGCCGGGCTGCTGGCCGACGTGCTGTGGGAGAGCGGGGAGCCGGTCTCCGCCTCGCCGCGCCAGCTGCTGCGCCGCCAGCTCGACCGGCTGGCCGGACACGGCCTGACCGCGTACGCGGGGACCGAGCTGGAATTCATCGTCTTCCGGGACAGCTACGAGCAGGCCTGGAGCAAGGGCTACCGGGACCTGGTCCCGGCCAACCAGTACAACGTGGACTACTCGATGCTCGGCACCGCGCGGATCGAGCCGCTGCTGCGGGCGATCCGCAACGCGATGGGCGGGGCGGGCCTGTACGTCGAGTCGGCGAAGGGCGAGTGCAACCTCGGCCAGCACGAGATCGCGTTCCGCTACGCCGACGCGATGACGACCTGCGACAACCACTCGCTCTACAAGACCGGGGCGAAGGTGGTCGCGGCGGACCAGGGCGTGAGCCTGAGCTTCATGGCCAAGTACGACCAGCGCGAGGGCAACTCCTGCCACATCCACCTGAGCCTGCGCTCGGCGCAGGACGACGGGCCGGTGTTCGGCGCGTCGTCGGACGGCGGCGGCGGCGAGCACGGCTTCTCGCCGCTGTTCGAGCACTTCCTGGCCGGGCAGCTGGCCGGGCTCAGGGAGCTGACGCTCTTCCACGCGCCGAACATCAACTCGTACAAGCGGTACGTGGCCGGCAGCTTCGCGCCGACCACGGTCGCCTGGGGCCGGGACAACCGCACCTGCGCGATGCGCGTGGTCGGCCACGGCCGGGACCTGCGGGTGGAGAACCGGGCGCCGGGCGGGGACGTGAACCCGTACCTCGCGGTCGCGGCGATGATCGCGGCCGGGCTGGACGGCATCGAGCGGGAGCTGCCGCTGGAGGCCGAGCTCACCGGCGACGCGTACCACACGACCGGGCGGCCGCAGGTCCCTGCGACGTTGCGCGACGCCGCCGAGCTGTTCGCGCACAGCGGGCTGGCGGCGCGGGCCTTCGGCGAGGACGTCGTCGCGCACTACGTGAACGCGGCGAGGGTGGAGCTGAACGCCTTCGACGCGGCGGTGACGGACTGGGAGCGATTCCGGGGGTTCGAGCGACTGTGAGGCAGGGTTCAGCTCGCAAGCCCCTGATCGGGGTGAGCACGTACAGCGAGGAGGCCGCCTGGGGAATCTGGAAGACCACGGCCGCCGTGCTCCCGTACGACTACGTATCAGCCGTCGCCGACGTTGGCGCAGTTCCGCTGCTGCTGCCGCCGATGGGTGGTCAGGGTGCTGAGGACGATGCCTGTGCGGCGGTGTCGGTGCTCGATGGACTGTTGCTCTCCGGCGGTCCGGACATCGAGCCGGGACTGTACGGAGCCGAGCCGCATCCGCGCACGGCCGACTGGCGGCCCGAGCGCGACCGGTGGGAACTCGCGCTGCTGGAGGCGGCCCTGGAGCGGGACATCCCGGTGCTCGGGATCTGCCGCGGCGCGCAACTGCTGAACGTGGCACGGGGCGGAAGCCTGCGCCAGCACGTACCCGAGGACGCGGGCCACGAGGGGCATCGGCCCGAGCCTGCGGTGTACGGCACGACAGCGGTCGTGCTGGATCCGGACGCGTTGCCTGGCCGGCTGCTCGGGCCGAGCGTCGAAGTGCCCTGCTACCACCACCAGTCGATCGGCTCGCTCGGCGGCGGGCTGACGGTGACCGGGCGCTCGGCCGACGGCACGGTGGAGGCGGTCGAGCTGGCCGGGCGGGAGTTCGTGTTCGGGGTCCAGTGGCATCCCGAGGTCGGCAGCGACCCGAGGCTGTTCGAGGGACTGGTGGCGGCCGCCTTGGCCCGAAGCGGGGAACGGGAGCGGGAGCGGGTATGAGCACGTCGTTGAGCGCATCGACGTACGAGGTGGTCAATCCGGCCACGGCCAAGGTGGTCGCGCAGGTCGAAGAGGCCGGAGTCGCGGAGACCGACGCGGCGGTGGCGCGGGCCAAGCGCGCGTTCCCGGCCTGGCGCGACGTGGCGCCCGGAGACCGGGCCAGGCTGCTGCGACGCTTCGCCCGCGCCGTGGACGAGGACCTCGAGCACCTCGCCGAACTGGAGGTCGCCAACGCCGGGCACACCATCGGCAACGCCCGCTGGGAGGCGGGCAACGCGCGCGACGTGCTCGACTACTACGCGGGCGCGCCGGAGCGGCTGTTCGGGCGGCAGATCCCGGTGGCGGGCGGCGTGGACCTGACCTTCAAGGAGCCGCTGGGCGTGGTCGGGGTGATCGCGCCGTGGAACTTCCCGATGCCGATCGCGTCCTGGGGCGTGGCCCCGGCGCTGGCGGCGGGCAACACGGTCATCCTCAAGCCCGCCGAGCTGACCCCGCTGACCGCGCTGCGGCTGGCCGAACTGGGGCTGGAGGCCGGGCTGCCGCCGGACGTGTTCCAGGTGCTGCCCGGGAAAGGGTCGGTGGTCGGGGCGCGCCTGGTGGAGCACCCGGACGTCCGCAAGATCGTGTTCACCGGGTCGAGCGCGGTCGGGCGCGGGATCATGGCCCGGTGCGCCGAGCAGGTCAAGCCGGTGACGCTGGAGCTCGGTGGTAAGAGCGCGAATATCGTGTTCGCGGACTGCGATCTGGAGAAGGCGGCGGCCACCGCGCCGTACGCGGTCTTCGACAACGCCGGGCAGGACTGCTGCGCCCGCTCGCGGATCCTGGTCGAGCGCTCGGTTTTCGACCGGTTCATGGAGCTGCTGGAGCCGGCCGTGGCCGGGGTGCGGGTCGGCGACCCGTCGTCGCAGGACACCGAGATGGGGCCGCTGATCTCGGCCGCGCACCGCGAGCGCGTCGCCGCGTTCGTACCCGACGGCGCCCCGGTGGCCTTCCGCGGCAGCGCCCCGGACGGCCCCGGGTTCTGGTACCCGCCGACCGTGCTGGCCCCGATCGCCCCCGATGCCCCGGCCGCCGTGGAGGAGATCTTCGGCCCCGTCGTGGCCGTGATCCCCTTCGAGGACGAGGCCGACGCGGTACGCCTGGCCAACGCGAGCGACTACGGGCTCTCGGGCTCGATCTGGACCCGCGACCTGGGCCGGGCGCTGCGGGTGGCCCGCGCGGTCGAGAGCGGCAACCTGTCGGTCAACTCGCATTCCTCGGTGCGCTACTGGACGCCGTTCGGCGGCTACAAGCAGTCCGGCCTGGGCCGGGAGCTGGGTCCCGATGCGCTGGACGCGTTCACCGAGACCAAGAACGTCTTCATCGCGGACGCCTGACAGGTGCGGGTCGGGCGTCCGCGATAAGGCACTCGGTCACCGGACCGGGTCACCGAACCGTCGAGTCATGAGAGAGGCAAGAGCAATGGTCGAGCGGTACGCCGGCAGGGTCGCGGTCATCACGGGCGGGGCCAGCGGGATCGGCCTGGCCACGGTGCGCCGGCTGGCCTCCGAGGGCGCCACGGTGATCGTCGCGGACGTGGACGCGCAGGCCGGCAAGAGCGCGGCGGACGAGGTGGGCGGCCTGTTCGTGCGCACCGACGTGACCGACCAGGAGCAGGTCGAGGCCCTGTTCCAGACCGCGGTGGACAACTACGGGTCGCTGGACGTCGCGTTCAACAACGCGGGCATCTCGCCGCCGGACGACGACTCGATCCTGGCGACCGGGCTCGACGCCTGGCGGCGGGTGCAGGAGGTGAACCTGACCTCGGTCTACCTGTGCTGCAAGGCGGCGATCCCGCACATGCTGCGGCAGTACGAGGAGAGCGGGCGCAAGGGCTCGATCATCAACACGGCCTCGTTCGTCGCGCTGCTCGGCGCGGCGACCTCGCAGATCTCGTACACGGCCTCCAAGGGCGCCGTGCTGGCGCTGTCCCGGGAGCTGGGCGTGCAGTTCGCCCGGCAGGGCATCCGTGTCAATGCCCTGTGTCCCGGCCCGGTGGACACGCCGCTGCTGCGCGAGCTGTTCGCGAAGGACCCCGAGCGGGCCGCGCGGCGCCTCGTGCACATCCCGGTCGGCCGCTTCGCGGAGCCCGAGGAGCTGGCCGCCGCCGTGGCGTTCCTCGGCAGCGACGACGCCTCGTTCATCACCGCGTCGAGCTTCGTGGTGGACGGGGGTATCAGCGGCGCGTATGTCACGCCGCTGTAGGGCCGTCACCCGCTGATCGCCGTGCCGAGCCCGGGTTCGGGTACGGGCACCGTCAGAGCGCTGCTGCCCAGTCGGCCACGGTCATCACGTCCGTCTGGCGCGGGAACACCTTCTCCACGAGCACCCGGTGCACCTCCGGGTCGGAGTCGAGGCAGCCGTCGGCCAGGACGGTGAGGCCGAAGTCCAGGTCGGCCGCCTGGCGCACGGTGGACAACACGACGCCGCTCGTGGCGATGCCGGTGAGGACGAGATGGTCGATCTCGGCGGCCCGCAGCACCATGTCGAGGTCGCTGCCGGCGAAGGCGCTGACCCGCCGCTTGGTGACGAGGATGTCGCCGGGCTCGGGTTCGACCTCGGGATGGATCTGCATGGCCTCCTCGGTGGCGGCCGGTCCCATCAGCTGCGCGAGCCGGCCGAACATCTTGTTGCGGGTGCTGACCTCCGGGTAGCCGGGGCGGAACCCGACGCCCACGTAGATCACCGGAACGCCGCCCGCCCGCGCGGCGCCGATCGCCTCGCGCAGGCGCGGCAGGTAGGCGGGATCGGGGTAACGGTCGACGACGACGCGTTGGACATCCATGACGAGGAGAGCCTGCTTGGCCATCGTCACCCTTCCGGACTGTGGAGATAAGTCATCATCTGATGACTTGGTAGCGTAGCCCTGCCGTCCGGGCGAAGTCAACAATGGTTTACTTGATGCCGACGCAGCACCACGTCGCGGCGGCAGGTCAGAGATTCGTGCGGGATGACATGCGGGAGGCCGCCGGTGGTGACGGGAAAGACCAGCGGATCCCCGCAGGACGCCGCCGATCCGCACGCATCCGGGCTGTCCGCCGGAGCCGGACGACCCGCCGGGGATCGCCGTCGGCGGGACGCGGCGGCGACCCGCCACGAGTTGTTGCAGGCCGCACGCATCCGGTTCATCCGCCTCGGGTACGACCGCACGACGCTGCGGGACGTCGCGGCGGACGTCGGGGTCAACCTCGCGCTCATCAAGCGCTACTTCGACTCGAAGGAGGGCCTGTTCAAGGCGGCGCTGGCGTCCATGCCCCGGTTCCCGAGAGGTGAGGACGAGCCCCCCTGGGACCGCGCCGCCCTCGCCGAGGCCCTGAGCCGCCAGCTGTCGGCCGACGCCTGGCCGGAGTTCGCCGAGCACCCCGTGCTGATGTTGTTGCGCGTCTCCGGAGACGAGCGGGTGGACAGCCTGCGCCGGCAGGCCCTGCAGGACTTCAGCCGAAAGGTGCTCGACGCCTCGGGCCTGGGGCCAGCGCCGGAGCCGAAACCGGAGCCCGCGCAGGATGGCCCGGAGCCCCCGCAGGATGACGACGAACGCATGCTGCGGGCGCAGCTCGTGGTCGCACTCGGCGTCGGCATCGCCGTCGTACGATCCGCCGTAGGCCTCCACCCCCTGCGCGACGCGACCTCCGAGGATCTGATCGGCCCGCTCCGCGAGGTCGTCGACGCCCTGCTCACACCTCCGCACTGATCAACTTCACCCGATCGGCCCCGGCTCGCCTGGCGGTGGAGGCAGCAGCGGGGTGATAAAGTCCAGCGCTGTCCATGGCGGCGTATCGTCGAGGTCGGATACGGGGTGGGGACAATGGCACGTGTGCGGATACCGTGGCGCGGGATGGCCGCAGGCGTCGCGGTGGTCGTGGTGGGCGGCCTGCTCTGGTGGACGGTGAGTGCGCCGGCTGCGACGCAGCCGCACGACACCGCCCTGGCCAACGTGCCGGTCGGTGCGGCAGGTTCGACCCCGGCCGCGGGCAGTACGACCGGCTCGCCCTCCCCCAGCTCGTCGGCGTCGGGTTCGGCATCCCGCTCCGCCTCGGCCGGCGCGTCCGCGAGCCCGAAGCGGGCCAAGGCGACCCCAAAGGCGAGCAAGAACACTGCGGTGGCGGTCACGATCGCGCTGCCGCCGGCGCCGCACAACCCCGGCACCGTCCCGACCACCTCGCCGTCCGCCACCTCCACCGCCTCGGCGGCCGCGTCCGCATCGGCGACCGCGAAGTGCCCGAGCTACGCCGGCACGGACGCTGCCAAGACCGACGTCGCAGCCGCGCTGTCGACCGCCGCCTCGACGCCGCGCTCGTTCACCTACACCGATTCCGCCGCGGCCTCGCACACCGTGGGCATCACCGTGCCGGACGTCCTGATCAAGGCCATCGCCTGGCAGGAGAGCGGCTGGCAGTCGCAGATCACCGCCTGCGACGGCGGTTTCGGCACCATGCAGATCATGAGCGGCACCGCGACGTGGATGAACAACCGGTTCGGCACCTCGTTCGACTACAAGTCGCTGTCGGGCAACACCCAGATCGGCTCCGAGTACCTCGAGTGGCTGATCGCGTACTTCGGCCAGGTCTACTACGCCGACGACTTCGACCTGTCCGCCAACCAGAGCCTGCTGAACGACGTCGTCTCGGCGTACAACGTGGGTCCGGGCAACGTGAACCCCACCGCGACCAGCAGCGGCATCGTCAATCCGAAGTACGTGGCGAACGTCGAGGCGCTGGAAAGCCTCCAGCCCTGGAACAACTAGTCACCCGTAGCCCGATCCCGACGGCCACACCGTGGAAGTCCACGCCGACTGATCGACCTCAATCGCTCCCCAGATCGTTGGTCGAGCCGGTCAGCTGTACGCCGAGCCATGCGCGGCTGCGTGCGAGGTATTCGCGGGCGATGCGCGTGTCGGGTGCCCATCCCTCGAAACCGTGCGGAGCACGGGACACGAGGTCGAACGTGCAGTCCACACCCGCGTCCTGCAGGCGCCGGCTGTAGTCGCGGCCCTCCTCGGCGAACAGGTCGATGTCGCCGACGCCGATCCAGGTCGGCGGCAGCCCGCGCAGATCGGCGCGCCGGGCCGCCGCGGAGTAGTCAGGGGCCTGCGGAGCACCGGGCTCGGCGCCGAGGTAGGCGCGCCATCCGGCCCGGTTCACGGAGTTGTTCCACACGCGGTGCCGCAGCCGGTCGAGTTCGCGGCGCGCGGCGGTGCGGTCGTCGAGCATCGGGCTGAACAGCCACTGCGCGACCGGCTGCACGCCGCCGTCGTCGTGGAGCCGTTGCACGTGGCAGGCGGCGATGCCCGCCCCGGCGCTCGATCCTCCGAGGGCGACCCGACCCGGGTCCACGCCAAGGGAATCAGCCGACTGCTGCAACCACTGCCAGGCGGCGAGCACATCGTCGAGGGCTGCCGGGAACGGGTGTTCCGGGGCCAGCCGGTATTCCGCGGATGCGACGACGACGCCGAGTTCGCGGGCCGTCAGCGCGCAGAACGCGTCGTCCTGCGAGATGTCGCCGATCACGAAGCCTCCGCCGTGGATCCACAGCAGCGCCGCCCCCGAACCACCTCCGGCGGGGGTGTACAGGCGCAGGCCCCGGGCCTCATCAACGTTCGTGACGATGACGCCCTCGACCGGCTTGCCCGGACGGCGATGGCGGATCAGGGTACGTATCGTCCTGCGCCCCCAGTCCCGCTTCACCGGCATCGGCGGGAACAGCGCGACCCCGCGCCGCAGCTCGGAGTCGAGCCTCTTGAGCTTCATCTACGCCCTCTCCTCGCAACCGGCCGATTGTCCAGCCCGGTCCGGGGTTGTTCCGTCAGGCCGGGGAGAGTTGCTGGAGGTAGGTGGCCAGCTGGACGGCCGCGGCCGGTGAGATCCGCCCGTCGGCGACCAGCAGCGCGAGCCGCGCGTCAAAGGCGACGATCTTGTTCTTGATCTCCGCCAGGTGCGCCGCTCCCCCGTTCTGCTGGTACGCGATCACCGAGTTCTCCAGGTCGAGTACCAGATTCTCCAGATCCCCGGCGGCGTTCGGGTCGATCGTGGCGCGGCCCCGCGCGACCAGCGCCTCGATCTTGGCCCGCAGGGTCTCCAGGAACGCGATCGGGTCCGCCACCGGAAGGCCGGTCACCGGGCTGGCGGCGGGGCTGGTGGCCACCGACGATGCCGACTTGCTCGACGTGGGCGAGGTCGGATTTGTGGCGGTGGTGGTCGTCGCGCTGACCGGCGAGGCCGCACCGATGGCGGTCGTGGCACCCGCTGTGGCGGAGGCGCTGGCGTCGGAGGAGCTCGGACTCGGGAAAGCCGTCGAGGAGGCGCTCGCGGAGGCGCTGCCCGCGGTCACCACCGCCGCGGCCCGGGTCCCGGCCTCCGTCCCGGGCAGCACGGCCGAGCCGACCGTGGGCCGGTCGAGCGGGGCTCCGCCGCCGACGGTGTACGCGAACCCGCAGGCGAGGGCGACCAGGCCGGCCGTGATGGCGAACTCCGCGCGCCGGGTCCGGAACCCGGAGCGGCGGGCGAAGGCCGGCGCGCTCACGGCGGCCGGCGCAGTAGGCTCCTGCGTCACTTCGAACTGCGGCGGATCCCCGATCGCCGTCGCCGTCAGCACGACCGGTTCCACGCGGGCCGGGGCGCTCGTCACGATGTCGCGCAGCAGGCTGGCCAGGTCACCCGCGGCTGGGCGCAGCCGGGGCTGTTTGGCGAGGCAGGCGGTGAGCAGCGGCCAGATCGAATCGGGCAGGCCGGGGATGCGCGGCGGCGGGATCTCGCGGTGCAGTTTGGCGATGTCGTCGGCGCTCTTACCGGTGAAGGGCGCGCGCCCGGCGAGCGCCTCGTAGAGCACGACTCCAGCTGCGTACACGTCGGCCGCCGCGGTGGCAGGCGTCGCGTGGCCGAGCTCGGGTGCGCGGTACTGGGCGGCTGAGACGGCTGCGGCCGGGCTGCGCGGCGCGTCGTTCACGACCCGGCCGTCCAGCGCGGCCATGCCGAAGTCGGTGAGCTTGACGGTGAGCAGCGTGTCCGCCCCGGGTTCCAGCATCACGTTGGACGGTTTGACCCGGCCGTGGGTCAGCCCGGCGGCGTGCGCGGCGGACAGTGCGTCGCAGAGCTGCGCGATGAGCGGCGCCGCCTCGGCCGGAGCGAACGGGCCCAGCCGGGCCAGCCGGTCCTGCAGGCTCTCCCCCGAGATCAGCCGCATGACGAGCGCGGTACAACCGTCACCGGTCTCCACGTCGGCGACCGCGACGATGTTCGGGTGGGCGAGCCGCCCGACCCGCCACAGGACGCCGAGCAGGACGCCGGCGGCGGCCGGGTCCGCGTCGAATCCGGGTTCGAGCACCCGCAGCGCGCAACCGGAACCGGTGCGCAGGTCGCGGCCGCACCACACGTCGCCGCTCGGCCCGGCGCTGAGCCGGCCGAGCAGTTCGTAGCGCGCGCCGAGCCCTCGCCGTGGATCAGACATGCACCACTCCTGTTGAGTGATCGCGCTCTGCCGGGTCGCCGACTGATCCGGCCGCGAGCGATGATCCCGCATAGTACGGGTTCTTCGATACCCGATGTAAGGACTATGCGGTGACGGACGGAACGGGTCGGCCTCGCGAGGTACTCAGGACGTAGTTGCCATGGCGTGTTCGACCGCGTCGGCCATGCCCTGCTCGCCGCGCGCGTTGGGGTGCAGCGGCGCGGCCGCCGAAGCGACCAGGAGCGGCTCGATCCAGCGGTCGGCCGCATCGGAGCACGCGTCGTGGCCGACGGACGGGGTGTACGTGTCGACGTATGTGGCCCCTGCGACCTCGGCGTGCTGGCGCAGCATGTCGTTGAGCTTGAGCTCCTCGGTGTGCAGGAACCCGACGTCGCCCTGGGTGATGCCGAGGGCGTGTGCGCACGCGGCGCCGCCGGAGGGCACCAGCGCGGGGTAGCCGACCACGTAGACGTGGGCGTGTGGCGCCCGGCGCTCGATCTCCCGCAGCGCGCCGGCCAGGCCGCTTCCCGCCGTCTGGATCTTCTGCTGGATCCGGTCGACCCCGCCGGAGGTGTAGTACGCCTGGCAGGGCGCGAGTTCCGCCGCACTGCCGCCGATCAGCGCGGGGATCAGACCCATCTCGGTGCACCGGGTGAGTACGCTGCCGAAGTCGATGTCGTTGCCGCCGATGCCGAGGGTGACCACCGCGGTGGACGCTGACAGCGCGGACACCTGCGCCGCGTTGGTGCCGCTGCCAGTGGACTGCGACGCGGACAGGTCGGCGATGGTCGCGCCGCCGCAGCTCACGTCGTGCACCTGGTCCGCGCTCAGCCGCAGACTCTGGGCGACCAGGGCGGGGTAGTTCTGGCTGGACCGCTGACACCCGGCCGGGACGCCCACCTGATCGGGGATGCCGGGCCCGGAGGTGTACGAGTCGCCGAGCGCGACGTACGGACCCCGCTCCGCCTTGGCGCTCGAGGCGACACCGGCCGGCGATACTGCGCCGTGCGTACTCGTACAGGCGGCAAGCAGCAGCATTCCGGCGATGGTAGAGACTCCGGCGAAGAACGCAGGGCGAGAGAACGCAGGGCGAGATCGCGAGGGCGACGGCTCGGCCGGGGCGGATTTCGTGGTCGCCATGGAGAGGTGTTCCTTCCGGAGGTGGTCACTTACGTCGTGGACCGCGGCGTTGGTGAAGGGACCCGTTATGACGACGGACACCGGTCATCACCGGTTCGGATGACTGAGCCGCGGATGACTGATTCGCGGGCGGCTGTTCCGCGGATGACTGGCGCGTACGACTCCGTCAATGCCGCGTGGTCCCGCCGCTCCGGCACGGGCGGAAGCCCGGCGTCGAACCGGGCAGCGGGAACCCTGCTCGGGCCGAAGCCCGCCATCTCCAGCAGCCCGACCCAGATCACGGCGACGTACCAGCGCCGCCGGTAGAGCTCGCGGAACGTGCGATAGAGCGAAGTAGCCATCGGGAACGTCTCCACATCCGGTCTCGGGTACGTCACCAGACTCCCCGCACCGGCCCCCACCCGTCGTCATCCGTCTGCCGACTATCCCGACTACTCCAAACGCAGTACACGTTCGGTCTCACCGAAGTATTTGCGAGCCGCTCGTGCACGACACGAGCGGCTCTCGGCTCAGGGCATTCCGCCGTCGACCCGCAGGGTCGAGGCACTCGTGTAGCTGGAGGCATCGGAGATCAGGTAGAGCGCGGCACCGACCACCTCGGAGGGCTGCCCGATCCGCTGCAGCGCGTGCGGGCGCACTCCCTCGGCCAGCTTCTCCTCGTCCCAGTCGCTGGTGGCCTGGGTGTGGAACGGCCCGGCCATCAGAGTATTGACGCGTACCTGCGGGCCCAGCGCCTGGGCCAGGCCCACGGTGAGCGCGTTGAGCCCGGCCTTCGCGGCGGCGTAGGGCACGATCGCCGGGCGCGGGCGGATCGAGCCGGTGGAGCTGATGTTGACGATCGAGCCGCGGCCCGCCGCCACCATCCGCTCGCCGGCCAGCACCGAGAGCCGGAACGGGCCCTTGAGGTTGAGGTTGAGCACCGCGTCGAACATCTTCTCGGTGACCGAGCCGAGCTGGTCGTACACCGGGGACATGCCCGCGTTGTTGATCAGCGCGTCGAGCCTGCCGTAGCGGTCGTAGACCGCGTCGACCAGTCCGGGCAGCTCGTCCCAGCGGCCGATGTGCACGCCGTAGGGCAGCGCGTTGCGGCCGGTGGTCTTCTCGATCTCCCGGGCCGTGGCCGCACAGGAGTCGCGGTTGCGGCTGGCGATGACCAGGTCCGCGCCGCAGCGGGCGGCGGCGAAGGCCATCTGCCTGCCCAGGCCCCGGCTGCCTCCGGTGACCAGGACGACCCTGCCGGTCAGGTCGAAGAGCCCGTCCGCGAAGCCCATCAACGTCCCTCCGAAGTGCCTGCAGTTCCGATTGAGGCACATTCTCTCAGATGAGAACGTAATTCTGGTAGGAGTAAAATATACTTCTCTCAGGCGTCCAGGCCGCCGCGCTTGACGAGCTGGCGCACGATCACGTTGCGCTGGATCTCGTTGGTGCCCTCCCCCACGATCATCAGCGGCGCGTCGCGGAAGTAGCGCTCCACGTCGAACTCGGTGGAGTAGCCGTAGCCGCCGTGGATGCGCACGGCGTTGAGCGCGATCTGCATCGCGGTCTCGGAGGCGAAGAGCTTGGCCATGCCCGCCTCCATGTCCACCCGGCGGCCGGCGTCGGCCTCGCGCGCAGCGTGCAGGGTGAGCTGGCGGGCTGCGGTGAGCGAGGTGGCCATGTCCGCGAGATAGTTGCCGATCGACTGGTGCTGCCAGATCGGCTTGCCGAAGGACTCGCGCTGCTGCGCATACGCGAGCGAGTCCTCGAGCGCCGCCCGGCCGACGCCGAGCGCACGGGCGGCGACCTGCAGCCGTCCGGTTTCCAGACCCTTCATCATCTGCGCGAACCCCGCGCCCTCGGCCCCGCCCAGCACGGCGTCGGCGGGCGCCCGGTAGTCCTCGAAGGACAGTTCGCAGCTCTCGACGCCCTTGTAGCCGAGTTTGGGCAGATCGCGGGAGACCGTCAGGCCGGGCCCGTGCTCGACGAGCAGGATCGAGATCCCGGCATGCGCGGGGCTGGCCGCCGGGTCGGTCTTGCACAGCAGGGCGATCAGCCCGGAGCGGCGGGAGTTGGTGATCCAGGTCTTCGAACCGTTGACCACATAGCCGCCGTCGGGCTCTCTGCGCGCGACGGTGCGGATGGCCTGCAGGTCCGAGCCGCCGCCCGGTTCGGTCAGCGCCATCGTGGCCCGGACCTCGCCGGTGGCCATCCGGGGCAGGTAGCGGCGCCGCTGTTCGGCGGTGCCGAAGTGCAGCAGCAGCTTGGCGACCACGGTGTGCCCGCCCATCGCTCCGGCCAGGCTCATCCAGCCTCGGGCGAGTTCCTCGGTGATGAGCACGTAGCAGGGGGTGGAGACGGGCGTGCCCCCGTACTCCTCCGGAATGGCCAGCCCGAACATGCCGAGCTGCTTCATCCGCTCGATCAGGGACTCGGGGTAGGCGTCGGCGTGTTCGAGCTGCCGGGCCACGGGCTTGACGTCCTTCTCGACGAAGTCGTGCACTGTGCCGACGATGGCCTGCTCGTCTTCGGACAGGATGTCCAGAGTGCTCATATGACGCCCTCGGCTCTCAGGATGTCCAGCTCAGCCGGACAGTAACCCAGCTCGGCCAGCACCTTCTCGGTGTGCTCGCCGACTGCGGGGACGGCGTCCATGCGCGTGGTGGTCCCGGCCAGATCCACCGGCGGCAGCAGCGCACGGACGGATCCGCCGGGGGTCGGCACGTCCCGCCAACGGTCCCGAGCGCTGAGCACCGGATGCGCCAAGAACTCCTCGACGTCGTTCACCCCGGCGTTGGCGATGCCCGCTTCGTCCAGCAGTTCCATCACGGCCACGCTGTCCGACCGGGCGAACCGCTCAACCAGGATCTCGTCGAGCTCGGCGCGGTGTGCCACCCGGTCCGAGCCGGTGCGGAAACGTGGGTCGTCGGCGAGGCCGGGCTGGTCCAAGAACCGGTCGCACAGCGCGACCCATTCGCGTTCGTTCTGGATGGAGAAGAGCACGCTCTTGCCGTCGGCCGCGGGATAGGCGCCGTATGGGGCGATGGTCGCGTGGTGAGTACCTATCCGCGGCGGCTGAACTCCGCCGTAGCGGGTGTAGTACGCGGGCTGGCTCATCCACTCGGCCAGCGCCTCGAAGAGCGAGACCTCGACCGCGCGCGCGACGCCGGTAGTGGCCCGGGTGAACAGCGCGGTGAGGATGCCCGAGTAGGCATACATCCCAGCGGCGATGTCGGCGATCGACACCCCGGCGCGGGCGGGCTCCGCGGCTGTCCCCGTCAGCGAGACAAGGCCGGTCTGGCACTGCACAAGTAAGTCGTAAGCCTTGCGATCGGCCCACGGACCGCTGGATCCGTACCCGGTGATGGTGCACGGGATCAGCGACGGATGGCGCCCGCCGAGCGCCGCCGCGTCCAAGCCGAGCCGGGCCGCCGCGCCAGGGGCCAGATTCTGCACGAACACGTCAGCCCCGCCGAGGAGTCGCTCCAGGGCCTGGCGCCCCCGCTCCGACTTCAGGTCCAGCGTCACGGACTCCTTCGAGCGGTTGAGCCAGACGAAATAGCTGGACTCGCCGTGCACGGTCGTGTCGTAGCGGCGGGCGAAGTCCCCGCCCCCGGGACGCTCCACCTTGACGACGCGGGCTCCGAGATCGGCCAGCTGCCGGGTGGCGAAGGGGGCGGCCACCGCCTGCTCGACGCTCACCACGGTGATGCCGGACAGGGGCAGGCTTTCGGGGGGTTGGGTCATCCGGCGGCCATCCGATCTGTACGGGCTGGGACTGCCATCATGGACATTCATGACGATGAGAGTGAAATAGCAAGAACTGATGGCACCATGCCGGGTGCGGACGAGCGCCTGACCTTGGGCGGAGGGCGGTGGGATGTGGACGTCAAGCAGCTCAAGGCACTCATCACCGTGGCCGAGGTCGGCAGCGTCACGCGGGCCGCGGAGCTGCTGCACCTGGTGCAGCCCGCGGTCACCCGGCAGATCCGCACCCTGGAGCAGGAGCTCGGCGTCGCACTGTTCGAGCGCACCCGGCAGGGAATGCGGCTCACCGAGGCGGGGTCGATCATGGTGGACCGCGCACGGCGCGCGCTGGGCGAGCTGGAGCGGGCCCGCGCCGAGGTGCGGCCGACGCCGGGGGTGGTGACCGGCATCGTGACCGTCGGCCTGCTGGAGAGCGCCAGCGACCTGCTCGCCGAGCCGCTCGTGTCGGCGGTCGCCCGCGACCACCCCGGAATCGAGCTGCGCCTGATCACGGCGTACTCCGGCCACCTGCAGCAGTGGCTCGACGCCGGGGACCTGAGCCTGACGCTGCTGTACAACCTGGACAGCACTCCGTCGCTGAACGCCCGTCCGCTGGTGTGGGAGAACCTGTGGGCGGTCGCCCCCGCCGCGGAGGGACTCCGGGCCGATCGCCCCGTCCCGTTCGCCCAGGCCGCGGCGCACCCGCTGGTCATGCCGGCCGTCGGCCACGCGCTGCGCACGCTGATCGACGCGGCCGCGGCGCGGGCCGGCGCCGACCTGGAAATCGCCGTGCAGACCAACTCGATGCGGGTGCAGAAGCGGCTCGTCCTGGCCGGGCACGGCTGGACGATCCTGCCCGGCGTGGGCATCGCCGAGGACGTCGCCGCGGGAACGCTGAGCGCCGCTCCACTGTGCGAGCCGGACGTGTGGCGCTCGATCGTGCTCGGAACGCAGCGGGCGGGGCGCACGCCACCCGCCGTGGACGTCGTCGCCAGGGAGCTGACCCGGCAGATCAACGCGGCCGTGGCCCAGGGCCGCTGGCCCTCCGCCCGGTTGCACCGTCCCGACGCGCTCGCCGGAAGCGCCTGACGCCACGGCAGGTCGTCACGCGGGCTCACAAGTCATCACAGGGTTCATACACGCGGCTCATACGCGCGAGGCATGCCGACATCACGGCTTTCTATTGTTCAACCTCCGCCACGCGCGTTCACGATGAGTGCACATCGAGACCACCGAACTGCGAGGCGGCTGATGCGACGCAATCCGATTCCGCTCGGCAGCTACGTCGAAGCGTGGGCTCTGGCCCCGGTCGTCGACGAGGACGCCCTGGCCCCCGGTCCCGTCGCAGCCCTGTCGGCACTCCTGGACCTGCCCGGCGCCGTCGCAGCAGCCGGAGACCCGTTGCCGCCGCTGTGGCACTGGCTCTACTTCCTGCACTGGCCGGCCCAGCGGGAGCTCGGGGCCGACGGGCACCCGCGGCACGGACGCTTCCTGCCGCCCATCCCCGACCGGCGGCGGATGTTCGCCGGCGGGCGCTGCGAGATCGTGCAGCCGCTGCGCCTCGGCGAGCCCGCCGAGCGCATCAGCAGTCTGGGAAACGTGACGGCCAAGCAGGGCGGTTCGGGAGAGCTGCTGTTCGTGACCCAGCACTATGAACTGCGGCAGCGCGGTCGCACGTGTCTCGTGGAGGAGCAGTACCTCGTGTACCGGTCCGGGCTCAGTCCCAGTCACGGGCAGCAGGACACTGTGACGTCCGACGACTCCGCCGGCCCGCTGCCCGACGGACCATGGCGCCTCCCGCTGCACCCGGACCCGACGCTGCTCTTCCGGTTCAGCGCGCTCACCGCGAACGCGCACCGCATCCACTACGACGCGCCGTATGCCCGGGACGAGGAGGGCTATCCGGGCCTGGTCGTGCACGGACCGCTGCTGGCTCTCGCCCTGCTCGAACTGGTCCGCCGCAACGCCCCGTCGCGGCAGGTGCGCTCGCTGTCCTACCGGCTGCGACGCCCCGTATTCGTCGGCGAGCGCCTGCTGGCCAGCGGCACCCCCTCGGACGAGCGCGCCGATCTGCACCTCGCGACCCACCGGGAGGCGCGGCACGCCACCGCGGAGGTGACGTTCGCTTGACTGCGGGCGACGGTCCGACGGTTGACGGGACAGACTCGGCATGGAAATCTGATATTCAGATTTGAGAATGCTATTCTCGCAGCGAGAGGGGCGTGCAGGAACGCCCGGACCGCGGCCCCGAGCCCGAAACCGAACCCGAAAGGTGGACCCGTGCCCCACTTCGCCAAGCCCGACGCGGGGAGCTGGACCGAGCAGTACCCCGAGCTCGGCACCGCCCCCGTCGACTACCAGGACTCGATCGACCCCGCCCACTACGAGGACGAGCGCGCCGCCATCTTCAAGCGGACCTGGCTCAACGTCGGCCGGGTCGAGCGCCTGCCCCGCACCGGCAGCTACTTCACCCGGGAGCTGGCCGCCGCCGGGACCTCGCTGGTGATCGTCAAGGGCGGCGACGGAAAGATCCGCGCCTTCCACAACGTGTGCCGGCACCGTGGCAACAAGCTGGTGTGGAACGACTACCCGGGCGAGGAGAGCGCCGGCACCTGCCGGCAGTTCGTCTGCAAGTACCACGCCTGGCGCTACGACCTGAAGGGCGAGCTGACCTTCGTCCAGCAAGAAGGCGAGTTCTTCGACCTGGACAAGGCCGACTACGGCCTCAAGGAAGTGGCCTGCGACGTCTGGGAGGGCTTCGTCTTCGTCAACCTCGACCCGCAGGAGTCCCTGACCGAGTACCTGGGCGAGCTGGCCAAGGGCGTGGAGGGCTACCCGTTCCACGAGATGACCGAGGTCTACAGCTACCGGGCCGAGGTAGGCAGCAACTGGAAGCTGTTCATCGACGCGTTCGCAGAGTTCTACCACGCACCGGTGCTGCACCAGAAGCAGGCCACCAAGGAGGAGGCCGAGAAGCTCATCGGCTACGGCTTCGAGGCCCTGCACTACGAGCTGCAGAGTCCGCACTCGATGATCTCCTCCTGGGGCGGCATGGCCCCGCCCAAGGACCCCTCGATGGTCAAGCCGATCGAGCGGGCACTGCGCAGCGGCCTGTTCGGGCCCTGGGACCGCCCCGACATCGAAGGGCTCGACGACCTGCCGGTCGGCCTCAACCCGGCCCGGCACGGCTCCTGGGGCGTGGACACCTTCGTCCTGTTCCCCAACTTCATGCTGCTGGTCTGGGCCCCCGGCTGGTACCTCACGTACCACTACTGGCCCACCGCCGTGAACAAGCACCTGTTCGAGGCGAACCTCTCCTTCGTGCCCGCGAAGTCGGCCCGCGAGCGCCTGGCCCAGGAGCTGGCCTGCGTCACCTTCAAGGAATACGCGCTGCAGGACGGCAACACCCTCGAAGCCACCCAGACCATGCTCGCCTCCCGCATCGTCACCGAGTTCCCGCTCTGCGATCAGGAGATCCTGCTGCGCCACCTGCACAAGGTGGCCGGCGACCACGTCAAGGAGTACCGCGATGCCGCTGCCCGCTGAATTCGCCAACCTGGAGCCGTACGCGGCCTGGGCGCTGCCCACCGAACCGGAGCGCTACGCCCGCCGGCTGGCCTCCTCGATGGCCGAGATGCAGGAGTTCTACGACGCCGCGTTCCCCCGCCTCGAGGACGTCATCGCCTTCTGCGACGCGCACCCCTTCGACGCCCTCCCCGACGACGCCCGCGGCCTCCTGCACCTGATGCAGTCGCTGGTCATGGTCTCGTTCCCGGTCGAGGTGTGGAAGCAGCCGCGGGTCCCCGACAGCGGCGCGGCGTACCTGGACCTCGTCACCGAACCGGCGATCTGAGCGAAATCGGGGACCAGACGGTTGCAAGCCGCGCGACCCGCACCCTAAAATGTCGTTCTCATTACTTAAGAACGGCATTCTTCCGCTCCTCCGAGACGACCATCGGCAGATCGGTGCCCTGATACGGTCCGGCCCCGGCGCGCTTCGGCGGGCCGGGGCCGTCCGGCATTCGCTACGCCTGCAGTGGGACAGCCGCCAGTGCGGCGCCGAAAGGAGCAGTTCAGAGAGTGAACGACTTCGAGGCGATGAACTACTTCAAGGATGCCGCGCTCGTCGCGGATCCGTATCCGTACCTGGACGCCCTGCGCGGGAAGTGCCCCGTGCTGCGCGAACCCCATCACGACGTAGTCATGGTGACCGGGTACGACGAGGCATCCGAGGTGCTGCACGACAGCGAGCACTTCTCGTCCTGCACCTCGGTGACCGGCCCCTTCCCCGGGTTCCCGGTCCCCCTTGAGGGCGACGACATCTCCGAGCTGATCGCGCTGCACCGGCACGAGCTGCCGATGAGCGACCAGCTGCCGACGTTCGACCCGCCCACCCACACCGACCACCGCGCGCTGCTGATGCGGCTGATCACGCCGAAGCGGCTCAAGGAGAACGAGGCCTCCATGTGGGGCCTCGCCGACCGGATGCTGGACTCGTTCCTGGCCGGCGGCGAGGGCGAGTTCATCAGCGGGTACGCCGGCCCGTTCAGCCTGCTGGTCATCGCCGACCTGCTCGGCGTGCCCGAGGAGGACCAGCAGGAGTTCAGCGAGGGGCTCCAGCACCGCCCGCACGACCGCGCCGGGGTCGGGGGCACTCAGGAAGAGCTGGCGCACAGTCCGCTGGGCTACCTGTACGACCGCTTCTCGGCGTATGTCGAGGACCGCCGCCGCGAGCCGCGCGAGGACGTGATCACCGGCCTGGCCACCGCGGCCTTCCCCGACGGGTCGATACCCGAGGTCGGCGACGCCGCGCGCGTCGCGGTCAACCTGTTCGCGGCGGGCCAGGAGACCACCGTCCGGCTGCTCGGCGCCGCGCTCAAGGTGCTCGCCGAGCAGCCGGAGATCCAGGCGCAGCTGCGCGGCGACCGCACCCTCATCCCGAACTTCATCGAGGAGGCGCTGCGGGTCGAGAGCCCGATCAAGGGCGACTTCCGGCTCTCCCGGGTACCGGTCTCCGTCGGCGGGGTCGACCTGCCGGCCGGCACCACGGTGATGGTGCTGAACTCGGCCGCGAACCGCGATCCGCGCCAGTTCGCGGACCCGGCGACCTTCGACCCGACCCGTGCGAACGCCCGCCGCCACATGGCCTTCGGCCGCGGCATCCACACCTGCCCGGGTGCGCCGCTGGCCCGGGCCGAGGCCGTGGTGAGCATCCAGCGCCTGCTCGACCGCACGAGCGACATCAGGATCTCGGAGCGTGCGCACGGCCCCGAGGGCGCCCGTCGCTACCAGTACGTGCCGACCTACATCCTGCGGGGCCTGACCGAGCTGAACCTGGAGTTCACCCCGGTGGAAGGGAGCGCGTGATGAAGGTCGCGGTGGACGACGACCGCTGCCGGGGACACGGGGTGTGCTGGTCGACCTGCCCCGAGGTGTTCGACCTGTCCGACGAGGACTACGCCGTGGTGCGCACGCCCGAGGTGCCCGCCGAGTACGAGGAGGCGGTACGCACCGCCGCCGACCGGTGCCCCGAGCACGCCATCACGGTGAGCTGACCACCCGGTCCGCGCACCCGCGGGAAGCGGTGCGCGGACCGGGCTACCGGGATATGCCGAGGCCGGTTCAGCTCGATTCAAGCCGGTTCAGGCCGGTCGCGGCGGCATTTCGAAACCGGAGACGATCACGGCGTGGGAAACGGCCGCCGCGTGCCGTAGCGGTTTCGCCTTTTCGTATTCGGGCGACTCGTACCAGGCGCGGGCGGCCTCCACCGATTCGAATTCCAGGACGACGGTCCGGTCCCCGTGCCAGTCGCCCTCCAGGACCTGGGGCTGCGCGTCGGCGGCCAGGACCTTGGCCCCCGACTGGACTATCGACCGCGTGGACGCCCGGCCGTAGGCGTCCATTCCGGGCTGGTCGTGAATGGCCTCGGTCAGGATGACGTACCCCTTCGGCATTGCCTCTCCTCGAATAGCGCCGACTGAAATTTCCCAATGCGTCGAAGCTAGGGTAATTCATGGTAATAGGGAAGATCCAGGAGATATCTGTTTTGTTTATCTCATTCAATGCAGGGGGCGGGCGCGGATTCACCTCCGTCGGGCAGCGGCATGGTTGACCTCGAGCTGTCCTGCGGGCTCCCGCCGGGGCCGGACTTCGCCGACCTGGCGGTGCTGGCCGAGGAGCTCGGCTACGCGAGGGTGTGGATCTACGACTCCGCCCCGCTGTGGGAGGACCCCTTCGTCCACCTGGCCCTCGCCGCGCAGCGGACCACCCGCATCGGCCTCTCCACCGCCGTGCTCATCCCCGACCAGCGGTCGGTGATGGCCATGGCCTCCGGGATCGCCACCCTCGCCCGGCTCTCCGAAGGACGCTTCCGGGCCTGCTTCGGCACCGGCTTCACCGCTCGGCTGGCGGTGGGTCAGCGCCCCATGACGTTGAACGCTCTCGCCGACTACGTCACCGCACTGCGCCTGCTGCTGGCCGGGAAGACGGCGACGGTGGACGGCAGACCGGTCCGGATGCTGCACGCGGCCGGACTGACCGAGCCGCGGCCGATCGAGGTGCCGCTCTGGATGAGCGTCTTCGGCCCGCGCGGCGCGGAACTGGCGGGCAAGGTGGCCGACGGGATCATCGGCCCCCCGCACCCCACGCTCCCGGCCGCGATGATCATTTCCGGCACGGTGCTCGACCCCGGCGAGGAGCCCGGATCCGATCGGGTCCGCGAGGCGATCGGGCCGTGGCGGGTCGTCGACTGGCACAACGCGTACGCCAAGGGCGGCGCCGAGGCGGTCGACGCGCTGCCCGGCGGCCGGGCCTGGCGGGAGGCGCTGGAGGCGCTCGCCCCCGAGGGAGAACGCCATCTGCTGACCTTCGAGGGCCACGTCACCCATCTGACCGACCGCGACCGTGGCCTGCTCGACCACATCGACCTCAAGAACACGGTCGGCGACGCGGCCCGCATCGGCAGGCAGCTCTCCCGGCTGGCCGGCTTCGGCTATCGAGAGGTCGTCTACACCCCGAGCGGACCCGACGTTCCGCGCGAGTTGCGGGCGTTCGCAGCCGCGCGGCAGGACGCGCCTGGTTCGGGGGACGACGCCCGCCTGGCATGATTTGGGCATGGTCGATCGCATCATCGCCGCCTGCGACGGGGCGTGTAAGGGCAATCCCGGTCCAGCCGCCTGGGCGTGGGCCATGGCGGACGCCGGCGGCGGGCCGGGCCGCTGGCAGGCCGGTCCGCTCGGGCACGCGACGAACAACGTCGCCGAGCTGACCGCGCTGGAACGGCTGCTGTCCGCCACCGATCCGGCGGTGCCGCTGGAGGCGCGGATGGACTCGCAGTACGCGATGAACGCGGTGACCGCCTGGCTGCCGAAGTGGAAGCGCAACGGATGGAAGACCGCCGGGGGCAAGCCGGTGGCCAACCAGGAGCTGGTCGCGCGCATCGACGCGCTGCTGGCGGACCGCGAGGTCAAGTTCGTGTACGTGCCCGCACACCAGGTCGGCGGGGACGTGCTCAACGCGGTCGCGGACCACGCGGCCAGCCAGGCCGCGCTCAGCCAGCAGGCCGCGGGCGGCTCGAGCCCGGACGGGCAGCCCTGGGCCGCGGCGGTCGCGGCCGTGGCGGCGGCTGCGGCCGGCGGGCAGGGCGGCGGCGGGAAGGCGGCACGTGCCGGGGCCCGGGAGCCGGCCCGCAGTTCACGCTCGCTCAAGGCGAAATACCCGGGTACCTGCCGCCAGTGCGGCGCGCCCTACCAGGCCGGGGAGCTGATCGCCTCGGGCCCGAAGGGGTGGGGCCACCCGGCGTGCGCGACCCCGGGCGACTGACGCGGGGCGGCGCGGCAGGCGCGGGACGGCGATCTAACGTGCCGTCATGATCCGAAAATACTGTCAGTACCCGAGCTCGTGCAGACGCTCGTCGCCGATGCCGAAGTGGTGGCCGACCTCGTGCACGACGGTCTTGGTGACCTCGTCGACGACCTGCTCACGGGTCCGGCAGATCTGCAGGATGGGCAGCCGGTAGATCGTGATCCGGTCCGGCTGCACGCCGGTGTACCACTGGCCCCGATCGGTCAGCGGGATGCCTTCGTACAGCCCGAGCAGCACCGGGAGACCCGGGGGCGACTCGTCCTCGATCAGAATCGCGACATTGCGCATCGCGGCGGCCAGCGGCGCCGGGATCGTGTCCAGCGCCGCCCCGACCAGTACCTCGAACTCCTCGACGGAGACGTCGAGCACCGGAACCTCCCGATCGACGACACGGTCACTGTCACAGCCACAGCCACAGCCACAGCCACAGCCACAGCCACAGCCACAGCCACAGCCACAGCCACCGTCTCAACGTAACAGGGCCGCCGCCGGTCACGGCCGTCGCAGGGATGAAACAAAGCTGCGCTAGCTTCCGGCCGATGAGCAGACATCGGCCGGCCGCCCCATGGCTGTGGCAGCTCGCGACCGACCGCCCCGGCACCCTGCACGAGGTGATCCTGGGCGAGCTGCGCGGGGCCATCCTGGCCGGGCACGCGCCGCCGGGCGCGCCGATCAACGTCGACGACGTCGCGCACCGGTTCACGGTCAGCCGGATCCCGGTGCGCGAGGCGCTCAAGACCCTGATCGGCGAGGGCCTGGTGGACCACGAGCCGCGCGCCGGGTACAAGGTCGCGCAGCTGACCCGCACCGAGCTCGCCGAGCTCTACCTGGTCCGCGAGGCCCTCGAGGCCGCCGCGCTGGGCGCGGCCATGCGCGCGGCGAACCCGGGCGACGACGCGGAGGTCGCGGCAGCGTACGAGGCGCTCTCCCGCGCGATCGACGAGTACGACGCACGCGGCCACCACCGGGAGAGCCGCCGCCTGCACCTCGCGCTGACCGGCCCGTGCCGGATGCGCCGGCTGCTGGGCATGTTCGAGTCGGCCTGGAACATCACCGAGCCGCTGCAGCCGATGTCGCACGTCTCGCGCACGATGACGGTGTCGCTGCACGAGGACCACCGGCTGATGGTCGACGCCTTCCACCTTCGGGACGCGGACGCCCTGCTCGCGGCGTCCTCGCTGCACTACCGGCGGCTGCAGGAGGTCGTGGCCTCGCTGCCGAACGCGGGATTGCTGCCGTAGCGGATATATCCGTGTGGTCATCGCCACGCAACAACGCGTTCCTACCTTCGTCCACAACGAACTCGTGGGCCGAGCGGACCGTCCGGCTCCACCAGTGGTCAGCGGTCGACTGTGAGGAGTGCCGAGATGACGGATATCGCGCGAGAGGCGCCGGGCGCGCCGCCCGCCGTGCCGGGTGGGGCCGCCGGCCCCGGCGACCTGGTCGAGGCCGCGGGCTATCCGCCCGGCCAGGGCGCGATCAAGCGCGGGTACGATCCCCGGCTGACCAACGAGGACCTCGCGCCGCTCAAGCAGCAGCCGTGGGGCACGTACAACATCTTCGCGTTCTGGATGTCCGACGTGCACAGCGTCGGCGGCTACATCACCGCGGGCAGCCTGTTCGCGCTCGGCCTGACCAGCTGGCAGGTCTTCATCTGCCTGATCGTCGGCATCGTCATCGTGCAGTTCTTCTGCAACCTCGTCGCCAAGCCGAGCCAGCAGGCCGGGGTGCCCTATCCGGTCACCAGCCGGGCCTCGTTCGGCGTGCTGGGCGCCAACATCCCGGCGATCATCCGCGGCCTGATCGCGGTCGCCTGGTACGGCGTGCAGACCTTCCTGGCCGCCGAGTCGCTCAATCGTGTTCCTGAAGCTGTGGCCCGGCCTGGCCCCGTACGCCGACGTCCACCAGCACGGCCTGCTCGGGCTGTCCTATCTCGGCTACCTGAGCTACGCGATCCTGTGGGTCCTGCAGGCCGCGCTGTTCTGGCGCGGCATGGACACCATCCGCAGGTTCATCGACCTGGCCGGCCCGGCGGTGTACGTGGTGATGATGGTCCTGTGCGTCTACATGCTGTCCAAGGCGCACTTCCACATCAACCTGAACCTCTCCGACAAGCACCTGACCGGCTGGACCCTGATCTGGACGCTGTGCGGCGCGACCGCCGCCGTGGTCGCCTACTTCTCCGGGCCGATGCTCAACTTCGGCGACTTCTCCCGCTACGCGAACAACTACTCGCAGGTAAAGAAGGGCAACCTGCTCGGCCTGCCGCTCAACTTCGTGATGTTCTCGCTGCTGACGGTGCTGACCGCGGCGGCGACAGTACCGGTGTACGGCCAGCTGATCACCGACCCGATCGTGACCGTGCAGAAGATCGACAGCACCTTCGCGATCATCCTCGGCGGCATCACCTTCGTGATCGCCACGGTGGGCATCAACATCGTCGCCAACTTCATCTCCCCGGCCTTCGACTTCTCGCATGTCAGCCCGCAGAAGATCAGCTGGCGGATGGGCGGCATGATCGCGGCCGTCGGCTCACTGCTGCTGACCCCGTGGAACTGGTACGACAATCCGAACGCCATCTTCTGGACGCTGGGCCTGCTCGGCGCGCTGATCGGCCCGCTGTTCGGCATCCTGATCGCGGACTACTACCTGATCCGCCGCCAGGTGATCATCGTCGACGACCTGTTCACCCTCGACAAGGGCGGCGCGTACTACTACCGCAAGGGGTACAACCCGGCGGCGATCAAGGCGGTGGCCGTCTCCGGGGCGATCTCGCTCACCTCGGTCATCCTGCCGAAGCTGGGCGGCGTGCTGACCTGGCTGCCACAGTACGGCTGGTTCGTCGGCTGCGGGCTCGGCTTCGCGACGTACTACGTCTTCGCGCTGCGGGCGAACGTGGCCGGCTCGGCGGACCGCAGGGCCGCGGCCGTCACAGAGGTCGCAGAGGTCGCAGAGGTCACAGCGGCGGTGACTGCCGAGTCGTAGCGCCGCGGACGTGATCATCAAGGTCGTCAACCCGAACACCACCGCGTCGATGACGCGCCTGATCGAGGCCAGCGCCCGGACCGCCGCGGGGCCGGGCACCGGCGTGATCGCGGTCGGATCGGCCATGGGTCCCGCCTCGATCGAGTCCCACTACGACGAGGCGCTGAGCGTCCCCGGCCTGCTCGCCGAGATCACCGGCGGGCAGCCGGCGGACGGATACGTGATCGCCTGCTTCGGCGACCCCGGGCTGGACGCGGCGCGCGAGGTCGCCTCCGGCCCGGTGGTCGGCATCGCCGAGGCGGCGATGCGGGCGGCGGGCTATCTGGGCCGTTCGTTCAGCGTGGTGACGACGCTGGCGCGCACGGCCGGGCGGGCCTACGAGCTCGCCGACCGCTACGGCGTGCGGGCGTACTGCCGCAATGTGCGGGCCTGCGAGGTCCCCGTGCTCGAACTCGACACCGATCCCAAGGCGCGCGCCCGGATCGCCGAGGAGTGCCGCGCGGCCCTGGAGGTGGACGGCGCGGAGGTGATCGTGCTGGGCTGCGCGGGGATGGCAGACCTCTGCGCCGAGCTCGGCGCCGAGCTGGGCGTCCCGGTGGTGGACGGGGTCGCGGCCGCCGTCGCCGCGGTCGAGGGCCTGGTGCGGCTCGGGCTCACCACGAGCCGGGCCGGCGAATACGCCCGGCCGCCGGACAAGCGGTACACGGGAGCGCTGGAGGGATTCGGCCGGATCCGCGAGCCGGACCCCCGGCCACCACTCCGCGCACGCTCTAAGGCAGAACGCTGATCCAGTAGCGCAGCTCGGGGCCGTGTTCGGTGTCCTGGACGCCTTCCAGGACGCCGCCCCGGCTCTCGATCGTCTTCGCCGAGGCGGTGTTGTCGGCCTCGCAGACGATCAGCACCCTGTCCAGGCCGACCTCCCGCGCCTCGTCGAGCATCCGGCCCAGCGCCCAGCCGGCCAGACCGCGCCGGCGCGCGGAGGGCCGGACGCCGTAGCCGATGTGGCCGGCCCGCAGCACGAAGTCGTCGAGCCCGTTGCGCAGTGCGATCCCGCCGAGCACCCGGTCGCCCTCGACGATCCACCGGTACGTGCACAGCGCCCGGCCGTTCGCCTTCACCGGATCCGACTCGTCGGCCAGCCGCGCCACCCAGGCCGCGAACCCGGCGGGCGAGTCGACCTCGTCGGAGGGCGCCAGCCCGAAGCCGTCCTCGTGGAGGCCGGGACCCCACTCGTGATGTGCCTCGAGCCAGCTGGTGTGCAGGTCGGTGGTAGGCGCGATCAGTTCGGGCATGCAGCGATGATATCGATCACCCCGCGTCGCGGGTGGCCGGAGCCAGCCACAGCCCGACGACGGCGTCGATCATCCCGGTGGCGGCGCCGTACCAGCTGGAGCGGAAAGGCGCGGTGCCCTCGGCCAGGGCGCGCTCGTGCTCGGCGCAGGTGTGCAGGATCAGCTGACGCGCCATCGCGCCGCGTTCCGCGCGCACCTCGGGAGGCAGCTGCGGCAGACACCGGCTCAGGCCCTCCACGGTCCGCTGTAAGGCCTCTGACTCCAGCGACTCCTCCACCATGATCTCCCGCAGGGCGGGATCGGTCATCACCTGGGTGCAGAAGCGGGCGTACCAGGTCGGGCTGCCCAGAGCCGCGAGGTGCTCGGGAATCGGACGCACCAGGCACGCCACCCACTCCCGGATCCCCGCGCCCGCGCCGAGTTCGTCGAGCAGCCGCGCACGGATCGCCTCGACCTGCTCCCCGTGCCGACGCACGATCGCGCGCACCACGTCCGCCTTGCTGCCGAAGTGGTAGCCGACCGCGGTGTTGTTGCCCTGCCCCGCCGCCTCGCTGATCTGACGGTTCGACACCGCGTACACCCCGCGCTCGGCGAACAGCCGCTCCGCCGTGGCCAGGATCAGCCCACGCGTCGCGCTGACCTGCTCGGCCCGCACCGTGCTACCCGCCATGGGCACCACCGTACCGGGACGCCGCACAGCCCCCTGATCGAGAGTGCCGCGCGTCCCGCGCGTCGGGGCATGGTTCGGTCTGGCGCATCGCGTTCTCCTCCGCTCTGAGGTCGCCGCCCGACCAGAAAACCCGATCCACTATCATCAGTCAAGCGACTGACTGAAATTTAGATCGAGCGAAATCTGCTCCACGTTGGGATCCCCAACCGCACCACGGAGGCTGCGCCATGCCCGATGCCCCAGCCGGACCCGCCGGACCCGCGGCGCCGCTCCCGCCCCGGCCGAACACCATCGTGGCGGTGCTGGCGACGGCCGGGATCGTCGTGTCGCTCATGCAGACCCTGGTGATCCCGCTGATCCCCGAGCTGCCGGGCTACCTGCACGCCTCGGCGGCGAACACCACCTGGGCGATCACCGCCACCCTGCTCGCGGGCGCCATCGCGACCCCGGTCGTGGGTCGGCTCGGCGACATGTACGGCAAGCGGCGGATGCTGCTGGCCAGCCTGGCGATGCTGGTGGCCGGGTCGGCGGTCGGCGCCCTGAGCCACACGCTGGCCCCGATGATCGTCGCGCGGACGCTGCAGGGCCTGTCGGTCGGCGTGGTCCCGCTGGGGATCAGCATCATGCGCGACGAGCTGCCGGTCGAACGGCTCGGCGGGGCGACCGCGCTGATGAGCGCGTCACTGGGCGTCGGCGGCGCGCTGGGCCTGCCGACGGCCGCCTTCATCGCCGAGCGGGCCGACTGGCACGTGCTGTTCTGGGCCGCGACCGGGCTCGGCGCCGTCGCCGCAGCGTTCGTATTCACGCTCGTGCCGGAGTCGCGGGTGCGCACCGGCGGGCACTTCGACCTGGTGGGCGCGGCCGGGCTCTCCGCCGCCCTGGTGTGCCTGCTGCTGGCGATCTCCAAGGGCGCGGACTGGGGCTGGGGCAGCGGCCTGACCCTCGGCCTGCTCGGCGCGGCGGTCGCGGTACTGGGGCTGTGGGGCCGCTGGGAGCTGCGCACCGCGCGTCCGCTGGTGGACCTGCGCACCACGGCGCGGCGCCAGGTGCTGCTCACCAACCTCGCCTCCGGCGTGTTCGGCTTCTCGATGTTCGCGATGTCGCTGCTGCTGCCGCAGCTGGTGCAGCTGCCGAGGACCGGCGGCTACGGCCTGGGCCGCTCGATGCTGGCCGTGGGCCTGATCATGGCGCCGAACGGCCTGGTGATGATGGCCACTGCGCCGCTGGGCGCACGCATCTCCAAGGCCAGGGGGGCCAAGGCGACCCTGATGCTGGGCATCCTCGTGGTCGCCACCGGATACGGCCTCAACATCGCGCTGATGTCCGCCGTCTGGCACCTGGTGCTGGTCTCCAGCGTCATCGGGGCCGGCATCGGCTTGGCCTACGGCGCCATGCCCGCGCTCATCATGGCGGCCGTGCCGGTCTCCGAGACGGCCGCCGCCAACAGCCTCAACACCCTTATGCGGGCCATCGGCACCTCGATCTCCAGCGCGGTGGCGGGCCTGGTGCTGGCCCATATGACCATCACGTCCGGATCCACCACGCTGCCCTCCCAGGCCGGGTTCCGCGTGGTCATGGGCATCGCCGTCGGCGCCGCGCTCGTCGCCCTCGGCACGGCCGCCTTCCTTCCCGGCCGGCGTCCGGAGCTACGCCAGACAGCCGGCGTGGGCGAGGGCCTGCTTGAGCAGGATGCCCTGCCCGCCGGTCATCTCCTGCTGGACCAGCGGTGACGAGGCCTCCTGCGGGCTGAACCAGACCAGGTCGAGCGCGTCCTGCCGGGGGCGGCAGTCCCCGGTCACCGGGACGATGTAGACCAGCGAGACCGCGTGCTGGCGGGGGTCGTGATACGGAGTGACGCCCTCGGTCGGGAAGTACTCGGCGACGGTGAGGGGCTGCAGGGACGGCGGGATGTGGGGCAGCGCCATCGGGCCGAGGTCCTTCTCCAGGTGGCGCAGCAGGGCGTCGCGCACGCGCTCGCGGTACAGGACCCGGCCGGAGACCAGGGCGCGGCTGACCGTCCCGTCCGACGCGATGCGCAGCAGCAGTCCGATCCGGGTGACCGCGCCGCTCTCGTCGACCCGCACCGGTACGGCCTCGACGTACAGGATCGGCATCTGGGCGCGCGCCGACTCCAGTTCTCCAGCGGAGAGCCAGCCGGGCGTCGTCTCGATCACATCAGACATTGCCCGATCGTACTGTTAACGCCTTCCGGTTCGCGCACTGCTCTCGCGATCTTGACTCGGCCGCGCCCGCCGCGCCCGCCGCGCCCAATGTGGTGGGCGTGACGGGCGCGGCTCTCGGAGCGACCGCTCAGAGTTCCTGCTTGCCGAGCCATTCCAGGCAGGCCTCGGCCACGCCCCGCCAACCGCTGTCGATGGTCAGCGAGTGGCCGCGGTCGGCGAACTCGACGTAGTCGGTGACCGCCGCGGAGTGCCGGTACTGCTTGAGCGTGGACTTGGTGATGGCCTCCGGGACCGTGTGGTCCTTGCCGCCGGCCATGAGCAGCAGCGGGCCGCGGGCCTCGTTGCCGGTCTCGACCTTGGCCGGGGAGTGCAGGGAGAAGTTCGCCGCCGCGGCCTCGAACAGCGGCTTGCCGGGGGCCGGGATGGCCCACTGCCCGAAGAGCGCGTCGGACTCCTCGGGCGTGACCGCGTTGCCGAAGCTGTACCGGAACTGCTCGGCGGTGAGCGAGACCGCCCGGTGCCGGTTCGCCGGGTTCTGGAACACCGGCAGGGTGCTGCGCAGGGACGAGAGCGGGAGCGGGAGCACCCCCTTGATCTGCGCGGCGTCGATGCCGATCGCGGCGGCGGCCTTGTTCTCGCCGAGCAGCTTCTGGGCGATCATTCCGCCGAACGAGTGGCCGATCACGATCGGCGGCGCCGCCAGCGTCTCGATGATCGAGCTGTAGTGGGCGTCCACGTCGTCGATGCCCTTGTCGGCGATGGAGTCGGGATCGGCCCGAGCCGCCTCGACGGTGTCGCCGACGCCGGGCCAGCCCGGGGCGACCGCCTGGTAGCCGTGCTCGGTGAACAGGTCGAGCCACGGCGCCCAGGAGGCGGCGTGCAGCCAGAGGCCGTGGATAAAGACGACGGAGGGCTTCGGATCGGGCATCTTCAGTCCTGTCTCGAGGAGTCGGGCCGGTCCAGGAGCAGAGCCGAGTCGGGCAGGGCCGGACGGGGCCGAGCCGAGCAGGGCCGGTGCAGATTCGGCGCTCCGGGATTCAGCACCCGTAGACACAGTGTCCTCGAAATCGGCGTTCGTGGAAGCCGTGCCCTCACCCCTTCGGGCTCACAGCCCGGCCGCTCCCAGCGTCCGGTGCGCCCTCCAGTCGCGGTCAGTCCCCGGGGTGAGTCCCTCCGGTTATTCCTCGGACTCCGCGCCGGGCTCCCCGGAGTGGTCGGGCCGCGCGTTGACCAGGCCGGCTTCGATGGCGCGGAGCAGGCCTAGCGCCGCGTCGAGGTTGCCGGCCTGGTCGCCTGCAGCCGCGGCTGCGGAGACTGCGTCGGCCCACTCGTTGCGGACGAGGGCGTAGTTACGCCGTCCGAGCTCGGTGGGGTGGACGGTCACCCCCCGGCCGTCCTCCGGCTGGGCCCGGCGCTCAATCAGGCCCTTGCGTTCCAGGCCGCGCAGCACGGTGGAGAGGTTGGTGCGCTGCAGGCCGGTGGCGGCGGCGATCCGGCTGGGCGGCGCGGCCGGATCGCGTTGCAGGTGACGCATCACCATGCCCTCCGACGGCGACAGTGAGACGGCCCGCTCGTCGGTGTAGCCGCGGAACTGGATCTCGCGGCCGATGATGAGCACCAGGTCGGCCAGGTCGGCCCAGCGCGGGTCCGCGGCCGGGGGCGCCGCCGACCGCCTGCGCTCTGGTTTGGTCACTGCCACTCCCCCAGCGTAGACCGGTCGCGGGCATGGTTATGGACACATACTAGTTATGAATCTATAGTGATGCTGCCATAACTACTTGAGGAGCCGCTGTGACCTCCACCCTCCACTCCGGCCGGACGGGCGCCGGGCCGGCCTCGCCCCGCGCCGCGGCGCACACCGGCGGGCTGCACCCGTACGGCGTGCTGGTCCTGCTGGCGGGCGCCTTCCTGCCGATCATGGACTTCTTCATCACCAACGTCGCGCTGCCCAGCATCGACGCCTCGCTGCACGCCTCGGCCTCCGCGCTGGAGCTGGTGATCGCCGGGTACGGGGTGGCGTACGCGTCGCTGCTGGTCCTGGGCGGGCGGCTGGGCGACCGCTACGGGCGCCGCCGCTGCTTCCTCGGCGCCCTGGTCGGCTTCGTGCTGGCCTCGCTGGCCTGCGGCGTCGCGCCGAGTGTCGGGGTACTGATAGCGGCGCGCATCGCGCAGGGCGCCGCCGCCGCGCTGCTGGTCCCGCAGGTGCTGGCCACCTTCCACCACACCCTCGCGGGCGAGCGCAAGGCGCGTGCCCTGGCCCTGTACGGCGCCACCTCGGGCATCGCAGCCGTAGTCGGGCAGCTGGTGGGCGGCCTGCTCGTCAGCGCCGATATCGCTGGCACCTCGTGGCGCCCGATCTTCCTGGTCAACGTGCCGATCGGGGTGGTCGTCCTGCTGGTGGCCGCGCGCATCGTGCCGGATACCCGCTCCCCGCACCCGGTCGGCGTCGACGTGCCCGGCACCGTGCTGTTCGCCGCGACGCTGACCGCCCTGCTGGTCCCGCTGACCGAGGGGCACTCGCTGGGCTGGCCGTGGTGGACCTGGCTGCTGATCTCGGTCGCGGTCGTACTCGGCGCCGTCACCTACCGCGTGGAGCAGCGGGCCGAGGCGCGCGGCGAGGTGCCGCTGCTGCCGCCGTCGCTGCTACGCCTGCCGTCGATGTCGCGCGGTCTGGTCATGGTGCTGTTCTTCAGCATCGGGTTCGGCGCCTTCATGTTCGTGTTCGCACTCACGATGCAGAACGGCCTGCACGCCGACGCCCTGCGCAGTGGCCTGGCCATCCTGCCGATGGCCCTGCTGTTCCTCGCGGGCTCACTGTTCGCGCCGCGCCTGATCACCCGCTTCGGCCGGGCCGCGCTGTCCGCGGGCGCCGTGGTGCAGTTGGTGGGGCTTGCCGCCCTCGTCACGGTACTGGCGACGAACTGGCCGCATGTCAGCCTGTGGTCAATGGCCGCGCCGCTCGCCCTGGCCGGTGCCGGGCAGTCGATGCTGTTCGCCGGCCTGTTCCGCAGCGTGCTCGCCGACGTGCCGACCCACCTCGGCGGCATCGGCAGCGGGGTGCTGATCACCCTGCAGCAGAGCGGGCTGGCCCTCGGCGTGGCGACCCTCGGCTCGCTCTATCTGGCGCTCGCGCCGCACAGCCCGTCGCACGCCTTCGCGAGTGTCGAGTACGTGCAGATGGGCATCGTCGCGCTGCTCGCGATCGGTGCCGTGGCCCTGCCCCGCTTCAGCCGGTCGGCAGGCGACGCCCCGGTTCTGGACGCCTGACCTCGCGATAGCCGCATTCTGTTATGACTGGAGCCGAGGACTTCGGCTGTGCCTATCACTAGCGCGGCGGCGGGCCTGGCCGACGTACTACGACGACCAGGCCCGCGAGCTCGTTCGCTATCCGAGGGTCCACTGCTGGTTGGTCTGGCCGTTACAGGTCCAGAGTTCGGCCAGCGCGCCGTTCGCAGTGCTCTTACCTGTGACGTCCAGGCAGAGTCCTGACTGGACTCCGGTGATGGTGCCGTTTGCGTTGAGCGTCCACTGCTGGTTGGTCTGGCCGTTGCAGCTCCAGGTCACCACCTTCGTCCCGGCGGTGGTTCCGTTGCCGTACGCGTCCAGGCACAGCTGGGTGCCGCTGAGGGTGACGGTCAGCTGGCTCGACGAGGAGTGCGTCCAGGTCTGGTTGGCCAGGCCGTTGCAGGTGTAGATCTGCGTCTGGGTGCCGAGGGTGGTGGTGGAGTTCGGCACGTCCAGGCACTTACCCGCGCCCACTGCGTGCACCGCGCCGGTGGTGGTTCCGGTGCTGCCACCGGTCCCATACCCGGCCGCGACGATATTGGCCTGGACCGAGTTCTCGGTGGCATCGGATGGGTAGCCGGTGGTCATGACGCCTTCGTAGAAGGTGCCGGCGGAGCCTTTGCTGTTGTCGCCGCCGATGCCCAGGATGATGGCGCCCTCCTTGTGCATCGGGTTGTAGCCCGACACGTTCGGGCGCGCCCCGCTATAGAGGGTTGAGAGGCCCCCGGACTGGGCGTTGGCGCCCTTGATCGCCCACAGGTTCGCGGT